>Ga0194044_10000815_pt1 | contig 15664 bp, 15 predicted proteins | sample JunL4417m_MetaG_FD_155460 | JGI IMG/M metagenome (GOLD analysis project Ga0194044, IMG submission 155460) | Anoxic zone freshwater microbial communities from boreal shield lake in IISD Experimental Lakes Area, Ontario, Canada - Jun2016-L442-17m | ecosystem: Environmental > Aquatic > Freshwater...
CTATAATATATTGCAATTCGCCATCAATAAATCCACTAGAAAGAATATTCAAATTTTCTTTAGCATCTTTTTTTAATCGTTCAATAGTATAATCATTAAAACCACCCTCGCCATTTAATTTTGGTTTAGTTTTTCTTTGCTCGTAACCGTCGGTTTGAATATTTTTTGGCTTTGCCTCGCAAGCAATCGGTTTTCCGCCGATTGTAGAATTTTGTTTGAAACCATTATATCCTAATTTTTTTGGATTGTGTTGATAACCAGAAATAACAACGGTTATAAATTCTCTCAAGCTAGAAGAGTTTTTATCATTAATATATGCCGTTAGTAAATCCGTGAGAGACGAAATTAAATTATCTTTTGATTTATTAAGTAGTAACTCACTCAATTCTTTGTGTGGTTTTGTTGCATAGTATATAACAATTTGGGCTAAATCTTCGTTCATAATATTTTTGTAATTATTAAATCAAAACTTTTATAATTAAATTTTAGCATATTTTCGCGTTAGCGAAAAGAAAAAAAGCCATATTTCGCCTAACTAGTTTCTAAACGAAGTGAACCGTGGTATAATGCTATAGTGTGTAGGATATGCGAATAACGGCAATAGCATCTATTATCAACTTCTTAAATTAATTATACCAAACTAGTCATAATATGCAATCACAGCTCCAACAAACCGAAACCGAGCTAAAAATCAGGAATTATAGCCACAAAACGGTTAGCGCATATTTAATGTGCTTAAAAGACTATTTTCAATATAAACAAATAAATTTGGATAAACTAGATCAAGATAATATCCGTCAGTATTTACTGGCTAAACAAGACAAAAAGTATTCACCACAAACAATTAATCTTTATCTTAATGCGGTAAAGTTTTTCTATCACGATATTGTCAGATCAACCGAACCGATAAACATTAGATTTGCCAAAAGAAACAAGTCTTTGCCCGTGGTTTTGAGCCGAGTGGAAATTCAAAATTTGTTGGCCGGCATCAAAAATAACAAGCATAAATTACTATTATCGCTCGCCTATGGTGCTGGCTTGCGGGTCAGCGAGGCTATTAATCTAAAAGTCAAAGATTTAATTTTAGAAGAATTGACCATTCATCTTAAAGAAGCCAAAGGCAAAAAAGATCGCATTACCTTGATTCCGGAAAAAATGGTCAATGATTTGCGAAATTTGATTGCCGGCAAACAGGGCAGTGACTATGTATTTGAAAGCGAAAGGGGAGGAAAGCTAACCGAACGCACCGCACAAATGGTATTTGAAAAAGCGCTAAAAATGGCTGGCATTCAAAAAGAAGCGACTTTCCATTCATTAAGGCATTCATTTGCTACGCATTTGCTAGAGAACGGCACTGATGTCCGCTATGTGCAGGAATTACTTGGTCATGCTAATATCCGGACGACGCAAATTTATACTCATGTGACCAATCCGGCTATTAGGAATATAAAAAGTCCGTTTTAAAGTTTAAGGTTGATTTTTTATGGCTAATTGTGTTAGAATATAATAGATAAATTTGAAATGGCCCTATCGTCTAGTGGCTAGGACACCGCCTTCTCAAGGCGAGAACCGGAGTTCAATTCTCCGTGGGGCTACATGTTTAACATTACCATTCTCTCAATTGGAAGGATAAAAGAAAAATATTTTGCTGATGCTTACAGTGAATATCTTAAACGTTTACAGCCGTATGCTAAAATTAAAGTAGAAGAATTGAAAGCCGAGTCATTTAGTGAAAATAAAGCTTCTCAGGATTTGGCTAAAAAAGTAGAAGGGGAGAGGTTGATTAATTTTTTGAATAAATCTAATGATTCTAGAATAATTTTGCTTCAAGAAAATGGTAGGGAATATTCTTCTATACAATTAGCAGAGTTGTTGAAAAAAGAAAAAAAGCGAATTATTTTTGTGATTGCCGGCGCTTTGGGATTTTCTAATGAGATTAAAAATAAATATACAGAGTCATTGTCTTTGTCGCAAATGACTTTTCCGCATGAACTCGCTAGAGTGGTTTTGTCAGAACAGCTGTATCGCTCGGCCACCATTGTCAATAATAAAAAATATCATTATTAAAAAAAATAAAATAATTTAATCCATGAAAAAAATCTTAAAAAGAAAACTGTTTTGGTTTTTTATAATCGTTATTGCTTTGATCAGTGCTGGTGGTTTTTGGCTGTTCCAAAATGCTAAAAATTCTCAAAAAATTGTTTATACGACCGAACCGGCTCAAATTGGCAATTTGAAACAAACCGTGACAGCCACTGGTGCAGTGGAATCGGCTCAGGATATTAGTTTGAGTTTTAAAGCTGGTGGCAGATTGGTGGAAATAAAAGCCAAAGAAGGCGACAAAGTAAAACAAGGTGATATTTTGGCTAGACTTGATGCCAGCAGTTTATCTGCCCAAGTGCAACAATATCAAGCCAATGTCTCTGCAGCCAAAGCTGATCTGAGTCGTATTAGAGCTGGCGCTTCACCTGAAGATGTTAATGTTTCTTTGGCTCAACTGAATAAAGCTAAAGACGATTTGCAAAATTTAATCAGCGAAAGCCAAACTCAAATTCCTGCTTATCGCCAAAGCGATTTAAACGCTTTAAATAGCGCTCAGTTTACGGCGCAAGTGGCCTTGGATAAAATTTATAATTATTTTTTTAATACTAATGTTGTCACTGGATTGCAAGTTGTTGATAGTGGTTTGCAAAATTCAGTGCGAGATTCTTATACTAGTTTATCTCAAAAGTTTAAAGACAATAAAATTTTAATAGACAAGGCTAATGCGGATAAGACAGATGCTTCTATTGGTTCCGCTGCTACTGATGTTTTATCAGATTTGGGATCTATGAATAATTTTTTAAGTTTGGCTTTTAATCTCGGTGAAGCCATTATTATAAATTCTGATTATCCTCAGACCACAAAAAATGCCATTAAAGCCGATATTGGCACTCAACAGACAGCCAATTCTACAGCCATAACCGCTTTGCAAACTGCCAATTCAGCTTTAACAAATGGCATCAAAGGCTATAATGATCAAATCAGTGCGGCCTCAAACAGTGTGTCTATTTATCAATCGCAATTAAATTTGAAACAATCAGGACCAAGAAGTTTTGAACTTGAAGCGGCTCAAGCAAGAGTGTCTCAAGCTCAAGCTCAGTTGGATATGTCTGTGGTCGGCCTTAATGATTATGTGATCACAGCTCCGGTTGATGGTATTGTCACCAAAGTTAATGGCAATGTGGGTGAACAAAACAGTATGACTGCTCCAGTGGTTAAAATGATTAGTAATGGAAAGTTTGAAATCAAAGTGGATATTGCCGAGTCTGATATTGCTAAAGTAAAAATCGGTGATGTTGTGTCCATTCAATTGGACGCTTTTGGTTCGGATCATGTTTTTGCCGGCGCCGTCACCGCCATTGATACAGCTCAAACAGTTATTCAAGATGTCACATATTACAAAACCACAGTTGGTTTTGGTGATGATCCTTGGAATGAAAAACTTAAATCAGGCATGAGCGCTGATGTCACTATCAATACAGCTAATAAGGATAATGTTTTGTATATTCCGCAAAAGGCTGTAAAAATCAGACAGGCCAATTTGGATTCGGCTCCTGAAAAATATGTGCAAGTTTTGTTGTCAGATGGCACAGTGAGCGACAAGACTGTGCAAATAGGATTGCGTGCTGATGATGCCAAGGTAGAAGTCACTTCAGGTTTGTCAGCCGGAGATTTGGTAATAACTTTTAAAAAATAGTTTATGGCCTTGATTGAAATTAAAAATTTAAAAAAAGATTATGTTAATGATGAGGTTGTCACCAGTGTTTTGCATGGCGTCACTTTTAATATTGAAGCTGGGGAATTCGTGGCCATTATGGGTCCAAGCGGATCTGGCAAATCCACGCTCATGCATATTTTGGGTTTTTTAGATCGAGCCACGAGTGGGGTTTTTAAATTCAAAAATCGTGATGTCACTAATCTGGATGATAATCAATTGGCGCAAATCAGAAACGAAGAAGTGGGATTTGTTTTTCAGGCTTTTAATCTTTTACCAAAAACTTCTATTTATGACAATGTCAAATTGCCGTTAATTTATAGTACTAAAAAAAATCAGGACAAACTGGTCAAAGATGCTATCAAAGCTGTGGATTTGATGCATCGTATTAATAATTTTTCCAATCAATTGTCTGGCGGTGAAAAACAACGCGTGGCCATTGCTCGCGCGCTTGTCACTGAGCCGTCAATAATTTTTGCGGATGAGCCGACAGGAAATTTGGACAGCAAATCCGGCCAAGTGGTTATGGAAATTTTGGAAAAATTAAATGATGACGGGCATACGGTTATTTTGGTGACGCACGAGCATGATACGGCTCAGCATGCACGAAGAATTATCAAGCTTCGGGATGGCTTGATTGTTAGTGATGAAAAAGTGAAGAGCCGTCGCAGTGCTAAAGAAGGCGAGTTGCAGAAATAGTTTTTTATTTTTTATGCTTTTTAGAGATATTATAAAATTGTCTTTTTTTTCCTTGCGCGCCAATAAGTTGCGCAGTTTTTTAACTAGCCTAGGAATTATTATCGGCATTGCTTCGGTGATTGTAATTATTTCCGTGGGTGCTGGCGCTCAGAGTCTAATAGTCAATCAGATAAATTCTATCGGTTCAAATTTGATCGGTATTTTGCCTGGCGCTTCAGATTCAAACGGTCCGCCAGCTTCGGCTTTGGGAATTATTGTCACCACACTGAAGTATAAAGATGCAGTAGATATTTCTCAACAAGTGGCTCATGTGACTGCTGTCACTTCATATAATACGGGCATGGGTTCAATTAGTTATCAAAATACCAAAAGCGATGCCAAATATTATGGTGTTATGGATCAATATTTAGTGGTTGAAGATACTTCACTTATAGCTGGCAGATTTTTTTCTGCTGAGGAGGAAAAGGGAAATAATCGCGTGGCTATTTTGGGCTATCGGGCTTGGCAGGATTTGTTTGGCGGAGATGATGCTATTGGTAAAAAAATAAAAATAAAAAAAGAATTTTTTGAAGTTATTGGCGTGATTAAAGAGCGTGGCACGTCTGGTTTTCAGAATCAAGATAATATAGTTTTGATTCCTATTTCCACGGCGCAAAATATTATGTTGGGAGTAAATTATGTTAATTTTATCCGTGTCAAAGTTGATAATGCCGATCATCTTGATGAAGCTGTTTCTGATATTAATTCGTTGCTTCGCGATAATCATAATATCAGAGAAAGCCAGCCCAGTGATTTTTCGGTTAGAAATGTTAAAGATGCGATTGATATTTTACTTAATATTACTAATGCTCTAAAATTTTTCTTGGCGGCTATTGCGGCCATATCTTTGGTTGTGGGCGGTGTGGGGGTGATGAATATTATGTTGGCTGCCGTCAATGAACGCATCAGAGAAATTGGTTTGCGTCGCGCGGTTGGCGCTCGCAGATCAAGTATTATGCTTCAATTTATTTTAGAAACAGTCACTATTACCGTTGTTGGCGGATTGATCGGAATATTTTTTGGTGCGTCAGTTTCGGCAATCGTGGCCGTGGTGGCTAGATTTCTTGGTTATCAATGGGATTTGGTGGTTAGTTGGCAGTCAATAATACTTGGCACTTCTGTGGCGGCACTGGTAGGCTTAGTATTTGGAATTTATCCGGCACAACGCGCGGCCAAGCTTGATCCAATTGAAGCCTTAAGATATGAATAATTTATGTTCAAAATAACTCCATTAAAATTAGCTTGGCAATCACTGGTCAAATATAAGGGCCGGACTTTTTTGACAATTCTTGGCATGACCATTGGCATTGCAGCCGTGATTATTGTTATGTCCGCAGGCGAGAGCCTGAAAGGTTTGGTTTTGGGTCAGCTTGATTCTTTCGGTTCTGACTTTATTCAGGTAGAAATAAAAGTGCCGACTGCTGATAAAAATTCTTCAGGCAACGCATCTTCTTTGGCTCAAGGTGTGCAAGTGACTTCTTTAAAAATTAGCGATGCTGAAGCCATAGGAAAATTACCTAATGTCAAAGATTATTATTCTGCTACCATGGGTCAGGCCGTGGCCTCATATTTGGGCGAAAATAAAACTGTAAATTTCATGGGTGTTTCGGCTGGCTATATTAATATTGATAGTGGACAATTAGCTAGTGGTAGATTTTTTAGCGCCGAGGAAGATAAAGAATTGGCCAAAGTTATTGTGATTGGTAGTTCGTTATCAGAAAAATTTTTTGGCAATCAAGATCCTTTGAATCAAAATATTCAGCTCGGACGCAATAAATTTAAAGTGATAGGTGTTATGAAAGAGCGTGGTGCTGGCATGGGCTTGGATTTTGATAATATGGCTTTTGTTCCGGTGGAGACGGCGCAAAAAATAATTATGGGTATAGATTATTTAATGTTTATTACTGTTAAGGTGAGCGATACCAATCTTCAATATCAGACGGCTGATGATATTACTCAACTATTAAGAATTAGGCATAATATTATTGAAGGTTCGGGCGATGATTTTTCTGCCACCACTGTGGCCGAAGCCAAAGACATGATCAATAGTATTTTTGGTGGTATTACTTTGCTACTAGTGGCCATTGCTGGAATTTCACTGCTTGTCGGTGGTGTGGGTATTATGAATATTATGTATGTATCTGTCACCGAGCGCACTTTTGAAATTGGTTTGCGCCAAGCAGTCGGCGCTAAAAAAAATCAGATTCTGTTGCAATTTTTGTGGGAAGCTGTAGTTGTCACATTACTGGGTGGGGTTATTGGCATATTTTTAGGTGTGACTTTTTCACTTTTAGTAAGTTTTATTGCTGGCCAACTTGGCTATTCCTGGGATTTTATTTTACCACCCCAATCAATTTTAATTGCTTTTGGTTTTTCTGCTTTGGTGGGATTAATTTTTGGTTATTACCCAGCTTGGAAAGCGGCACGGCTTGATCCTATTAATGCCTTGCGTCATGATCAGTAAAAAAATATGAAATTCGGTTTTTCTGTAATTAATTTTAAACGCATTGACTGGCTGTTGTTATCAGCCGTCACTCTGCTAATTTGTTTTGGCTTGTCCGCTATTTATAGTGTGGCTTTGGGTCGGGGAGCGGGCGAGTTAATGAATTTTCAAAAACAACTGACTTGGGTGGGAGTCGGTATTTTTTTTCTTTTTATTTTGTATAATTTTGATTATCATTATTGGCGACTGATTGGCTGGTTTGGTTATGCTGCCAGCTTGGTGCTTTTAATTTTAGTCTTAACGCCACTGGGATCTACTGTTAGAGGTACAAGTGGTTGGTTTAATCTTGGGTTATTTAGTTTTCAGCCAGTGGAGCTCACTAAGATTTTTTTGATTATGGTTTTGGCTGATATTTATAGTCGGCATGGACGGGTGATTTATGGTTTTCGCCAACTCGCTATGGTGGGTGGTGTGGTCTTGATTCCTTTGGCTCTGGTCATGCTTCAGCCCGATCTTGGTTCGGGCATGATTTTATTTTTTACTTGGTTTATCTCACTGATTCTGGTGACCAAGAATAAATGGCAGATTATTTTGATTGCTGGTGCTGTGATTGTGGTTTTTTTGGCCGGTTGGTTTTTTTTATTTAAAGATTATCAAAGAGCTAGAATTATGACTTTTATTGATCCGAGTCTTGATCCTTTGGGTCGTGGTTATAATGTTCAGCAATCATTAATCGCTGTTGGTGGTGGAAGGCTTATGGGCAAAGGTTTGGGTTTTGGCAGTCAAAGTCAATTGAAGTTTATTCCGGAAAGTCAGACTGATTTTATTTTTGCGGTTATTGCCGAAGAAATGGGTCTGATTGGTGTGACGTTTATTTTAAGTTTTTACGCTTTGATTTTTTTTAGATTATATCGTATTGCCACCAGGGCGCCGGATGATTTTGGCATGTTTTTGGCTTTGTTTATCATGTTGATTTTTTTTGTGCAGATGTTTATTAATATTGGCATGTGCATGGGGATTTCTCCTGTGACAGGTATTTCTTTGCCGTTTGTTTCCTATGGTGGCAGTTTTTTAATCACGGCTATTTTGCTTATTGGCATTGCTTTAAATATTAATAAATCAGGATCGCTTGCCAGAAGACATTGATTTGCCTATAATTAGAACATATGCAAGATATTTTTCCTCCAAATCATCAGCCTGCTAATCATCAGCCGGATGAGGCTATCAAGTTAATGTCACATTGCCCTGTGTGCCATTATAATTATAATCCATTTGAAGCCAAAGTTATTGAAGAAAACGCTGGCGCTCATTTGTTGCATATTAAATGCCGACGTTGCCAATCATCAATTTTGGCTATGATTATGACTAGTAATTTTGGTATCAGCTCTGTTGGTATGGTGACTGATTTAGACGGAATTGAAATTTCTAGACTTAAAGACTTGAGTGAAGTTGATAGTGATGACGTGCTTAATGTTTATGAAATTTTGAATAAGGACGAAATTAATAGCTGGTTAGCTTAATTTTTTATTGAACAATATTTGTGTTCGGCAATCACATGCCGATTTTTTGTTTGACATTTTATTTTTTGTTTGTTAATTTGTGTTTAATTGATCAAGGGGTTGTCCTTTGATTCAAGCGGTCTTTAAAACAACTACCAGCTTATGTTAAGCGTGGTCAAAAAGGAGGACTAAATAATGCCTGAAATCATTAGAGTAATAGAGATCGGTGGTAAAGGTATCCGTAAAGCCGATGTTATCAATGGCGAAATCAAAAGTGTTTTTATTCCATATGAGCCGATAACAACTGTTCGTGATTTGTTGTACTTCGCCACTTTTGATTTGTGTACAGATACAATGGCCATAGCCTATTCGTCGGCTGGTGTCATTAATAGTCATCGTTGGGTTGTCACTTCGCCTAATGCACATTTTTTGGACAAAGCTGATTTGGCCACTATCACAGAAAAAACCACTGGCAGAATTCCTACAGTAGTACTCAATGATATGGAGGCTTCGGTGACAGGCATGCACGTGCTGTTTCCGCAGTTAAAATATTTCATTGGCATTACTTGGAGTTCGGGTATTGGTTTGCGTGTCTATGCTGATGGTGTTGGTATCATCTCTGATTCTGAGGGTGGGCACATGTGTGTTGATGCTTCGCCATTTGCGCGACTATGCGGTTGCGGTCGTCGCGGTTGCATAGAAGCTATTGCTGGCGGTATAAATGTGACATGTCAAATTTTGACCGAGCTTCAAGCTAGGGGCTTGGAGGCACCACCACCTGGTATGCATCCATGCAAATATTTGGACGAGGCTTATCTAGCCAACAATGATTGGGCCATGGATCTTTATCATCAAATAACTACGGGCATGGGAGTATTCTTGGCCAATTTAGTGACATTGCTTCGGCCGACAGCCATTGTTTGGAAAGGTAGCTTCGCCCAAAGTGCTCTGAGAATTTCTCCAATTGAAGAGGCTATCAGAGCCACCATGTACACGCATTTAATGCAACAATCATGGGCTGATGAATTGAAATTTCTGTTTGTGCCTTCTCCGCCAGAGCTTATTGAAGATGGTGAAGCATATTTAGGAGCAGCTGAATTCGCCAAATTGTTCCTAAAACAGTTGTAGTTTAAAAGCCTTCTCCGCCATTGACTAATTTGGTCTTTGGCGGTTTTTTATTTTTGTTTGCTTGACTTTTTTTGACTTTTTGGTTAAAGTATTAAAGATATTAATAGATAAATTAAACAACAAATATTATGACTATCAAATTAGACGCAAAGACAAGAACAGTAAGTGGCAAGGATGTTGTCGCCCTAAGAGAACAAGGTAAAATTCCAGCTGTGCTTTATGGGCATGGTTTTGCCAATCAGAATTTAGAATTGGATTATAACTCTTTTGAAAAAGCTTTTTATGAGGCTGGTGAGAGCACGATTATTGACTTATCAATTGACGGCACTTCAGTGGCCAAAACTTTGATTGCCGAAGTGCAATATGAGCCAGTCAAACATCGTTTTTCCCATGTTGATTTTCATCAAGTTAAAATGGATGAAAAAATTAATGCCATGGTAGCCATCAAATTTATCGGCGAATCAAAAGCCATTAAAGAAGATGGTGGCGTGTTAGTTCATAATTTAAGCGAACTTAAAATCAACTGTTTACCTGATCAATTAATTCATGAAATTGATGTGGATATTTCTATCCTTAAAACATTTGATGATGAAATTACTATTAAAGATTTGAATTTACCAAAGAGCGTGGAAGTTATTGGCCACGAAGAAACTGAAGTTTTAGTCAAAGTCATGGCCCCTAAGAAAGAAGAGCCTGTTGTTGTTGCAACTGCTCCTACTCCTACAGCTGAAGCAGGCAAAGAAGCTTCCACAGAAGTCAAAAAATAATTTTTTTTAGAATTAAAAAACATCTGTCATTATTGACAGATGTTTTTTAATTATTGGTTATGATTATCATGGCTCTGGGCTTGAGAGCCAAATCTTTTTTTATTATTACTTTTGGCTGAATAAAATATTTTTTAATTTCTTTTTTTATAAGAGTGTTTGTTTTGGGGTGGGTTTCCAAAATTATCGGACAAGTGAAATGATATTTTTTATATTGCGCAAATAGTTGGCCGTATAAAAACGCCTCGTCAATTCTATGCTTTCCAGCAACCAAGGCCCGTTTTGGTTCAAAGTGTATTTCTGGTTTTAATTTTTTCAAAATTTCGTCGGATAAATATGGAAGATTGGCAATAATTAAATCAAGTTTTTTGTTTTTGATTGGCAATAATAAATTGCCGTTAAAGAAGTTTATTTTGGTTTTATTTTTTTGGGCATTAGTCTTGGCGACTTTCAGGGCTGAAGCTGAAATATCAACAGCCATAGCTTTGACTTCAGGCAGATTTTTTTTGATAGAAATTATGAGTGCGCCCGAACCAGTACCAATGTCAGCAATAATTGGAGATTTTATTTTTTTTAAATATTCAATAGATATCTCTACTAGGGTTTCACTTTCAGGGCGGGGGATGAGTACGTTTTTATTGACCAAAAAATCCAGGCCGAAAAATTCTTTGTGGCCAATAAGATAAGCGACTGGTTCATATTTGTCTCGTCTCTTTATTAAAGAGATAAATTTTTTAGTTTCGTTTGGTTTTAATTCATATTCATTATGAGCGTACAAAAATTCGCGTGTTTTATTCAAAACAAAACTCAAAATAACTTCGGCATCAAGCGAGGCCGAAGCGATTTTTTTTGAATTTAATTTTTGAGTAGCAGAAAACAATACTTCTTTAATGGTCATAAGTTTTTTTTGTGCTTCATGATGTATCTAGTACGCCAGACTTGATAGGTGAGTTTAAAGCGCCAAACTAGCCCGTCCCAAAAGCCCCATTTTTCTTCTTTGATGATTTGGTTTAATTTTTTGAGTACCGGATGGACTACTTTGAGTTTGTGTTTTTGGGCGTAATAGTTCATGACGGTTTCAATACCGAAATCTAATGTGTTTTGATCTTTTGGTAAGATGTCAAAAAAAGCGCGAGTCATGGCTCGTTCACCGCCAATAGCGTACATGGGAAATATTTTTGGAATGAGCGCGCCCAGCCCGAATACGCGATCACGCAGACCAACTGACATAGTGGCCTTGTCTGTGATGACCGGAGTCAAGACTTTAGTGAAATGTTCGGTGGTGAGATTTTTTAAATCAGCATCAGCAAACATAATAATATCACCACTAACTTTTTTGACGCCTTCAATCATAGCACTACCTTTGCCCTGGCTGGTTTTTCTAATTAGTACTTTGACGCCGAATTTTTTGGCCACTTCGGCGGTTTTGTCTTGGCAGGCGTCGGCTACGACTAGAATTTCATCAACTTCTTTGGCCTTGACTGCTACTCTAAGCACACGAGAAATATTTTTGGCTTCGTTGTGAGCCGGAATAATAAGTGAGACTTGGTGATTTTTGTGTTGCATGGTTTTATTATATCACAAGTATAATTAATGATGAAATTTTTTATTCACTAATTGCTTCGTTAGCTGTTTTTTCTTTTAAAAGATTTATGATCGGATCAAAATGTCCTTCCATGATGATGGCGATATTGTTGAAATTTTCATTGAGCCGATGGTCAGTGATGCGATCTTGAGGAAAATTATAAGTGCGAATTTTTTCACTGCGATCACCAGTGCCGATTTGGGATAATCTTGTGGCACCCAATTTTTTTTGTTCTTCCTCTTGTTTTAAAGCTAAAAGGCGAGAACGCAAAACCATCATGGCTTTTTCTTTGTTTTGCAACTGAGATCTTTCATCTTGGCAGTTGACTACAGTGTTGGTGGGAATATGAGTGATGCGGACGGCTGAGTATGTGGTGTTGACGGATTGACCGCCAGCGCCACCAGAACAAAAAGTATCAATGCGCAAATCTTTGGCTTCAATTACCAAATCAACTTCTTCAGCTTCGGGCATGACCACGACAGTGATAGTGGATGTGTGAACGCGACCTTTTTTTTCAGTTTCTGGTACACGTTGGACTCGATGTACTCCGCTTTCAAATTTCATGGTGCCATAAACATCACGGCCTGTGATTTCAAAAATTACTTCTTTGAAACCGCCAATGCCAATGCGATTAGATGATAATAGTTTTACTTGCCATTTTTTACCTTCCGCAAAACGAGTGTAAGCTCGCAGAAGCTCGGCTACAAACAAGGCTGACTCATCACCGCCAGCGCCAGCGCGGATTTCCACGATGACATTTTTTTTGTCGTTAGGATCTTTGGGTGTGAGTAGTGATCGGATTGATTTTTCCAGTTCGGTTTTTTTATTTTCCAAGTCTGTTTTTTCTTCTTCGGTAATTTTTTTTAATTCTTCATCATCTGAATTTTCAGCAATCATTTTTTCGGTTTCAGAAATTTCAGTCAAGGTTTTATCCAAATCTTTTTTAAGGGCAATAACTTCTTTGAGGTCGTCGTATTCTTGGGAATAGGTTTTGATTTTTTGGGGATCAGAAATCACGGCCTCGTCTTGGAGGAGACGTTCCAGTTCTTCAAATCGTAGTTGCATTTTGTTTAATTTGTCTTGCATTTATTTTTTTTATAAACCGTTAACTTTATAACTTTACAAACTTTACAAACTTTTAACTAATTATATTATACCCTAAACAAAAAGACTCGCCAATTATAACGAGTCCATTTGAAATAAAATTAAGTTATTTGCCGTCAACTTCCAGTTTGGCTCTTTTGTTTTTTTGTAGAGTTTTTTGTTTTTCTTTTTTGACTTTTTTACCGGTTCTAGAAGCGGCGGCACCAGCTTTGGCTTCAACGCGTTTTTGGAATTTATCAACTCTTCTGGAAGAGTCAATTAATTTTTGCTTGCCAGTATAAAAAGGATGGCAGGCTGAGCAGATTTCCACTTGAATTATTTCCATTGTTGAACCCACAGTAAAAGAATTGCCACAGGAACAGGAGACTTTGGCATCTGAGTAATACTTGGGATGAATTTCTTTTTTCATAATAAAGTTAATGAATTTGTTTTATTTATAAAGATATATTATAACATTTGGCTGGAAATGTCAAATGGTCGGTTTGTTTACATATTTGATGATAAATTATATAATTCAGGCATAATTTATTTAAATGAAAAAAATAGTTCAAATAAAATCGGCTTTGAAAGCTAAAGCAAAAAAAGACAAGGCAGAATTTTTGCCTCGTTTTTTTAAATGCGGGCAAGGGCAGTATGGCGAGGGTGATATTTTTATGGGCGTGATGGTGCCGGATGCCAGGTCTGTGGCTAAAAAGTTTAGTGATTTGGATTTTGCTGATTTACAGATTTTGATAAAAAGTAAAATTCATGAAGAAAGGCTGACCGCGCTTTTTATTTTGGTCGCCAAATATGAAAAGATAAAAGATAATAAATTAAAAAAACAATGCATTGATTTTTATTTAAAAAATTTAAAAAGCGTCAATAATTGGGATTTGGTGGATTTGTCTTGCTATAAAGTATTAGGGGATTGGTTAATAAACAGAGACAGAAAAATTTTATACACCATGGCCAAATCAAATGACTTGTGGCAAAAAAGAATCGCCATGATTTCTACTTTTGCTTTTATCAGAAATAGTGAGTCTGAAGATACTTTAAAAATTGCCAAAATTCTATTGAGTGATAAGCATGATTTGATTCACAAAGCCGTGGGTTGGATGCTTAGAGAAATGGGCAAACGCCAGCCAGTAGAACTTAAAGATTTTTTGGATATAAATGCAACAAAAATGCCACGTACTATGTTGCGCTATGCCATTGAAAAATTATCGGAAAAAGATCGAAAAATGTATTTGGCTAAAAAATTTGACGGCTAATTCCAAAAAGAGTATGATAATTTTAATGAACAAAATAAACCTTAAAACTCAAGCCCGCCCAGTGGTCAATTTGGGTGGGGCCAGGCAGAAATAAACAACCCGGTAATCAATCGGGTTTTTCAGTTTGCTCTTTATTAAAAGAGCTTTTTTAATTAAAAAATAATTTTTATATGACCAGAGAAGAAATTTTTAAACGTTTTTCAGAAGATAGTGTCAAGTTTATTCAATTGCAATTCACTGACCTTTATGGAGTGGTCAAATCACTCACTATTCCGGCCGAGCATTTTTCCAGCTGTCTGCAATTTGGCACTTGGTTTGATGGCTCGTCCATTGAAGGTTTTTGTCGTATCGCCGAAAGTGACATGTATCTAAAACCGGATTTGAACACTTATAATATTATTCCTTGGCTTAATTGTCCGGATGGCAACACAGCCAGATTTATTTGCGATATTTTTACGCCCGATGGTCAGCCGTTTGAAGGTGACCCTAGATATATTTTGAAGAAGGCTTTGAAAGAGGCTAAGGACATGGGCTATGAATACAAGACTGGTCCGGAATTGGAATTTTTCTTATTTAAAAAAAATGACGACGGCAAAATTATTCCCAATGACAGTGGCGGTTATTTTGATTTGTCCATGGATGAAGCGTACGAAGTGCGTCGAGAAATGACTATTGCTCTGGAAAAATTCGGTATCAATGTGGAGGCTAGCCATCATGAAGTGGCCATTGGCCAGCACGAAATTGATTTTAAATATGACGAGGCCCTGCGCACGGCCGACAATGCCGTCACTTTTCGGTTTGTTTTAAAAGCTATTGCCGGCAAGCACGGGCTTCATGCTACTTTTATGCCCAAACCAATTCAAGGTATTAATGGCAGTGGCATGCACGTGCATCAAAGTTTATTCAAAATCGGTACGGATGAAAATATTTTTTATGATGCTTCCAATCCATACAGCCTGTCCAATGAAGCTTTAAATTTTATTGCCGGACAATTGAAACACATCAAAGCCATGTCAGCCGTGTTGTCGCCGACCGTTAATTCTTATAAAAGATTGACGCCCGGCTATGAAGCGCCCGTGTATATTTCGTGGGCCAAAAATAATCGTTCGGCGCTCATCAGAATTCCGCGTTTTGCCGCGGGTAACACCAAGGCCACACGCGCCGAACTGCGCAGTCCAGACCCGGCTTGCAATATTTATTTGTCGTTCGCGGTTATGCTTAAAGCCGGACTAGAAGGTATAAAAGATAATTTGTTGCCACCAAATCCAATAGAAGAGGATTTATATCATTTTGACAATGGCAAGCTAGATCAATTGAATATTGAGACCTTACCCGGCTCTTTGTGGCAAGCGCTCCAAGAATTAAAAAAAGATCCTCTGATGGTTGAGGCGTTAGG
>Ga0194044_10000818_pt1 | contig 15647 bp, 15 predicted proteins | sample JunL4417m_MetaG_FD_155460 | JGI IMG/M metagenome (GOLD analysis project Ga0194044, IMG submission 155460) | Anoxic zone freshwater microbial communities from boreal shield lake in IISD Experimental Lakes Area, Ontario, Canada - Jun2016-L442-17m | ecosystem: Environmental > Aquatic > Freshwater...
ATCGCAAACGCGCTCATCTGAAAGTAATCAAGTAACATAATATAGAAGGTGTAATCAACTATGAACTATTCATTCTAACTATTTTGTCGTTGTTGCAAAAGAGCCGCACCCAAATGCAAATGGGAACTAACATTTAAAAAGGGACCTTACAGCAATTAATATCAGTGCTTTCCTATTAACCAGTAAATGATATAATTAGTTATTTGCTAAAAATCATAATAATGTAAATTCAGCAATAGATTCGTGTACTATTATTACACTCTATCGCAAGCATATAAAGCGAATTAGGCACTTATAGATGATATAATATCAATTTGTTATTGGTATTTACGCTTTCACATACTAACATGTGCTAATACATGCAGTTATAGCGATCTTAATAGAGTTAGTCGGACAGCAGCGCTATCGCATTTAATAGGGGACACACGTTGACAAAATTATTATTGCTATAAAGTCCCTTTTTAAATGATAGTTCCCAAATGCTTGTATGTGCCCGTCGAAAAAAGCCTGCTGTCTCTCGCAGGGGTAAAACCGAACAAAGTGCTTTCCGGAATATTTACTCCGCATGCAAAAAAAACTCAGTCGAACTTCATTCTCGGCGATAATTGCTGCCGCATGGCCCCAGTCAACTTCCGCTTCATGACCAGCCTCCGGATCGCATGGAATAAATGCGCGTGGCGTATCAACCCCCAAAAGTACCTTGGCCGTTCTCACATACCGGCGAACGCTGGATTCACTTCCCTTATAGCCGTGTTCTTCCACCAACCGATTGTATACCCGATGTGCTGTATGACGCTGCTTCCTCGGATTTTCCCTGTCAGACTTCAACCAGTTGTCGATTGTCACACGATAAGGATCAAGCGCCGGAAAACTCTGGTGCTCCCGTTCCTTGTAAACCTGCGGCTCTCCACGAATAGCCTTTTTGATCGTATTTCGTGAATGACCTGTAAGTCTCGACAGCTCACTGATATTCTGACCATACATCCGATAAGCCGTCCTTATTAATTGGTACTGATCCATCTTGAGCACTCCTTTTTCCTCCCGTGTAAATGGTTGATATTTCCTTACCTGTCCAGGAGATAAGCTGCTCAGGGTGGTCAATTTTCGGTTATCAAAACCCCGTTTTGCTGGTCAATTTTATGTTATCAAAACCAGTGTCCAACATGTGGCCGGATATATCGAATTCGGCAAAACGGTTCTGATACACTGTGCCGGTGGCATCGGAAGAACCGGCACTTTTGCAGTTTGTGTTTCTGCGGGTCATCATTGAATCGGGCTCCCGGTGGGCTTTTTGTTGTCATGCCCGCTGAGAATTAATGAGATACAGGCTGTTTTTTGCAATTTGGAAATTGTATTGACAATTTGTAAGCAATTGCCTATTCTTTCGTGATGATTGATAGAAAAGCCCTCACCACAATTCTTGAACTGGCAAAAGGATATCCGTTCATTGCCCTCACCGGCCCCCGCCAGGCAGGCAAAACCACTCTCAGCCGTATGGCGTTTCCCGATAAGCCGTACGTCTCACTGGAAGATCCTGATACCCGCGAATTTGCCGCTTCCGATCCTCGCCGCTTCCTGGCGCGCTATCCGGATGGTGCGATACTTGATGAGGCCCAACGATCTCCGGAGTTGTTTTCCTACCTCCAGACCCGTGCTGACATAGACGGTCGTATGGGGCTCTATATCCTCACCGGTTCCCAGCAGTTCGGCCTTTTATCAGGAATCACCCAGTCACTGTCAGGACGAGTCGGCATGGTCCAGCTCCTTCCCTTCTCTTCGGGAGAGCTACAGGAAGCGGGAAAGCTCCCCGAAACCCTTGATGCCCTCCTCTACAAGGGATCATATCCTCCCCTCTATGATCGTAGGCTTATCCCGGCCCAATGGTATGCGGGCTACGTCACCACATACCTTGAGCGAGACATGCGTCAACTGATCAATGTCCGCGACCTGGCAGTCTTCCAACGGTTTATCCGGCTCTGTGCCGGTCGCACCGGCCAGCTTCTTAATCTTTCCTCCCTGGCAAACGACTGCGGTATTACCCACAACACTGCCAGGGCATGGATTTCGATTCTGGATGCGAGCTATATTCTCTTTCTACTCCCTCCGCACCATCGCAACTTCAACAAGAGGCTGGTGAAAACACCAAAACTCTATTTTTACGACACCGGGCTTGCTGCATGGCTTTTGGGGGTGCAAAGCGCCGACCAGCTCGCCATCCACCCGCAAAGGGGAGCATTGTTCGAGACCTGGGTCATGGGAGAACTGCTGAAGGGGCGATACAACAGGTCGCTTCCCTCGAATCTGTTCTTCTGGCGGGATAACACCGGAAATGAAGTGGACATCATAGTCGATCAGGGGCTGAAATTAATACCCATTGAGATAAAATCAGGCCAGACGATCAACACGGATTACTTCTCCAGCCTGCGGAAATGGCTTTCATGGGCCGGGGACGAAGCGGGAAATCCCTATCTGATCTACGGTGGAGATGAGAGTCAAGAGAGGAGAGATGGGGAGGCTGTGCCGTGGCGGGAGGTGAAGGGAATTGCAGAGGTTTTGTAAATCACCTGTTTTCCTTTTTTATCTTGAAATAGAAGATATTTATCTATATAATTTCACCCATGAACTTCATCTGGGACGAAACCAAGCGACAAGCAAACCGAATCAAGCACGGACTTGATTTTTCCGATGCCGAGCGAATGTTCGCCGGGCATACGCTGTCGCGACCAGATACTCAATTCGCTTATGGCGAGGCGAGGTTTTCCACGATGGGGCTCCTTGGGGTTGAGGTAAGTAGTCATCGCACACACCGAAACCGAAGACACAATCAGGGTCATTTCGATGCGAAAGGCAGAACGCTATGAACGAGAACACTACTTTGCCAGTATCTGACGACTTGGATGACGCGCCTGTTTGGACGGCTGACGATTTTGCAACGGCAGTACATCGCGTCGGGCTAAAGCCAGCAACGTCGAAGAAGGTAAAAATCAGCATCACGCTAGACCCTGACATCGTGTCGTGGTTCAAAAGCAAAGCAGGCGGACGCGGATACCAAACACTCATCAACGCTACCCTGCGCGAGGCAATGCGTGGCCAGGGAATTGAGGAAATACTGCGACGGGTGATCCGAGATGAATTGCATCCGGCTTGAGGTGTTGACAGACTTCATCGTTTCATCCCCCTCGGCCTCAGTTGCAGCAGAGCGCGGATGACGGCCGCCGCTTCCGACTCCCACTGGACGCGCCCGCTGAACGTCAGAATTCAATGATAGTTATCCTATTCTTGAGTATTGGGCGATACGGAAATATTGGTGGTGTCTGAAATTGACTTGCTTTTGGCGTTTAATGGCGCAAATCATCAAAAACAAGTGCTTGAATTGTTTAAGATTAAGCTAATCTCACCCACCACCGAATTATGTTACATGACGTATTCAAAAGGCTCATCATTTACAAATTTGATTCTCACAATCGTATAATGAAAAACCCCCATAAAGAATTATTCTCCAGATTATAACGGATTTGGGGGGTTTTAACACGCTATTTGGAAAAATAATTTGAAATATATTATTCAAGTACTACTACTATTATTTTTATTATAAATACACCAGGTTACTCTTATCACGCAAACCTTGCGCAATAAATCGGCAATACATATAACCTATTGAAAATACAAACAACCCCCAAATCCGTTATAATCAGGATATTTTAATGGTGCTTTTTGAAAAAAGTGAACCAATATTGATTCAGAAAGCGATATCGCGATTGGTCATTCATGGGGGCGGCATAGACCATGCCATGAGCGTTCATTGATATGTTAATAATGACGAATCATGTTTCACGGTCAGATGGGCGATATCGTTAAATCCCGCCAGAAAAATTCCGCGGGAATTGAAATAAAACCGACTGACAGAGGTGTTCATAACCTGCCAGGATATTTCCATGGTCTTGCTGTCCGACAAGCCCAGCGCCAACTGCATGGCGATCGAAATCGGTCCGCACGAAGTAAAAACGGCAATGTGCTGGCCGGAGCCATGACGGGTGGTCAGCGCCTTGATGCCTTCCGAAACGCGGTCAACAAAATCCCTCCAGCGGATATTGCCAGGAGCATCATGATTTCCGGAAATCCAGCGCATTGTTACCCGCTTAAATAACTGCTGGAATTTGCGTTTGTCCGTTTGCGTCTGAGCAATGTCATCAGGCAGCAGCACTTTTTCCTGAATCATTATACGCGTTTGATTCTCCCATACTGCAAACGCATCGTATTCATCAAAAGCCGCCTGCTCTACCGGAGACGGGAAGGCAAGTCCTGCGGACATGAAGCCGGCCATTACTTCTCTGGCGGTATGCCGCTGGCGCTCCATTTCGCCGCAGTAAGTTTCATGAAAAACAAACTGAATGCCTGCCAAATATTCACCGAGAATCTGCGCCTGATGAATTCCCACAGGCGATAGCCGGTCATAATTCTTTCGGCCGAAAGAGGCCTGAGCATGTCGAATTAAATAAAGGATTCCCATAGCCTTTGAATACTCACAAGAAGAAGCAATGTCAAGAAAAAGGAACTAAATATCATTGACGTTGGAACAAAATCATCGTGGTTTTCACGGTATTAAGGTTTGTAACTATTTTTTGAGGGATGAGATGAATCCGGAAGCAGTACATAATCGGCTGGCAGGGTATGCGTTCCTGATTGAAAAGTACCGGTTTAATGTCATGGCGAACTGCCATGCATCTTGGTCAGTCCGACAGGAACACTGCGTTCGGACATGCAAGGGGGCCAGGTCGAATCCATCTACCCCTCATCCTACTGGCCCGGAGACAGCGCGGGGGATCATCTTGAATTCGCCCTGAAGTATGACGGTGTTAACCTCGGCATCCTGTCCGCCCTTTTGGAGACAATCCCCCAAGACCAGGTACTCGGTTACATTATCGTGTGATAATACCAACGTTATTTTCAGGAAAAATTCGTTGACAAAATTTGGATTACAAGGTACACAAAAGTGAAGGTTAAGATGGCATATTTTGGATGGCATCTTATGTACAATCAATTGTTGATAAGGACATTGACTGTCTCGTAGCCTACCAACCAAAAGTTTCACCGGACTTCGCTCCGCTATGCAGGTGTGCTTTGAGTTATACCTGTTGCCCAAAAAACAGTAAACATGAGGTTCAAGCGAACGGGAATATCCGCGACACTACCACCGAATTTGTTGTTAGGCTGTCTGTTAAAGGTAAAACATTATGAAAATAAGGGGAAAACAAGAGCTGATGTGGATATTTGGGCATCCTTCATATTACCATAAAAGTAGTTGACACTTTTTGCCGGGATGCCGGTATTTCGGCATATGTGTATCTCGCCATTTCGGCATTGAAGTGTCAACAAGGAAATGAAGGATGCCGATATTTGTATGCTTTGCTTTATCCCTTTTCACAGCGGATGTGTGGGCATCTTCGGTTCCAGATACGGGCCAGAGTGAGTGTTATAACGCCACGGCTGCGATCCCTTGTCCTTCGTCTGGTCAACCATTTTATGGCCAAGATGCTCAATACACCGTAAACCCGATGTCCTACACCAAGCTGGATGGCAGTGGCAATGTACTGTCCGATTCCGCTACGTCATGGGTTATGGTAAAGGACAATGTTACCGGCCTGGTCTGGGAGATGAAAACAAACATGGATGGGGTACCAAATTACAGCAACCCCCATGATGCAGACAACACTTATACCTGGTACGACAGTAATCCAGCTACAAATGGCGGCTATGCTGGAACAGCGGGCTGGCGGTACCAATACTGAGGGCTTCGTCAAAGCGCTGAATGATGCCAACTATGGCGGCTACAGCAACTGGCGGATGCCCAACAGCAAAGAACTGGCATCTATCGTCAATTATGGTATTCCTTACCCAGGGCCGACGATAGATACAGGGTATTTTCAGAATACGGCCGCGTCGTGGTACTGGTCCAGTACTACCAATGTGTACAATACCAACTACGCGTGGGTCGTGAATTTCGGCTACGGCAGCGTCAACAACTCCAATAAGAACAACGCTGGTTATGTTCGTGCCGTGCGAGGTGGACAGTCTGCATCATTTGCTAATTTGGTTATTTCTCCAACCAGCCGGAAAGTGACCAAAGACGCAGGCACTGCTACGTTCAGCGTTTCCAATACTGGAACCGGAACCATGCTCTGGTCGGCAGCGGTAACACCCGTCATAAGTTGGCTAACGATCTCACCGGCCAGTGGAACCGATGCCGGAACCATCAGTTGTAACTTTACAACCAATACCAGCACCTTGACCAGAGCTGCTACCATCCAAGTGACAGCAACCAGGGCGGCTGACAGTCAGAGGTATGTGACGGTAACACAGCTTCCAACACCAACGCAGACACCAAAACCACTACAACCACCAGCGCCAGGACCACCAGCAATAGCAATACGAGCCAATGGGCAGTTTGGCTCGATTTCAGTAACTGCAAACGTCACTCCAGTTTCTATTACAGTATCCCTTGCCCCAGGAGGCTTAAATGGAAAAATCGCTGATTGGTGGCTTGCTTACAGCTCACCAGCCGGCTGGTATTCTCTCACTGCAAATGGATGGATTCCAGGAATCAATTTGTTGTTTAAATATCCGTTGTTTAGCATTTCTCCTACGGTAATTTTTTCCAGCACTCTCTCTTTTGGAGACTATGCCTTCTATTTCCTCGTGGATATGAGTCCTGATGGCGTTATTGATTCACCGTTTTATTGTTATTACGATTTGGTTAAGGTACAAATTCCGGCGCGGTCATCTCTTCCGCCAGCACCGGAACAGGAGACGCAGGCAACATCAACCTGACAGTTGCAGACAAACTGGAAAGCAGGGACAGTACCATCACCACGGAATCAAAACAGGCGGACGGCGGCGATATCACCATCATCAACATCGGCTTTATAACCTGGCTGATCGACAGTTCCATTACGGCTACTGTCGGCGGGGGGCCTCAGACCACCGGCGGCAATATCCGGATCAATTCGCCATACATAGTACTCAAAGACAGCCATGTCATCGCCAACGCCTACGAAGGAAAGGGCGGCAGCATCGGCATTACCGCAGATACCTATCTGGCAGACTGGACCAGCATAGTCAGCGCATCCTCCTCCCTTGGAATCAGCGGCCAGGTAGACATCAATTCTCCCCTGGTCAACCTCAGCGGATTGCTTTCTCCCCTGCCCGCTGCTGTCGTGGATATCTCCGAGCTTCTGGCCGACGACTGCGAGACCCGCTACAAATATCGCAAAGTTAGCAGCCTGATCGTCCGGGGTCGGGATGCACTGCCTGCCCAGCCGGGCGACCTGTGGCCAAGTCCGATCATGATGAAGTAATCAAGATTCGCCCTTATTATTGCCTGACGGTGGCGAGACACGGAGAAACACCTGGTCGAAACGATTATCGATGCCAAAAGATATTTTTTTTCTGTGTAATGTTAAGCTGAAACGATGGATTAAATAAAAATAAAAAGCTTTAGAACAAAATTATCCCGGCCCTTTGATAAACAGTTGACAAACTCGAAATTGACATGATAAAGTCAATATGATTGAGCGCTCGTTCAGGTATTTTATTACTGTCACGCCAAGCAGTGCGGATCAACATGGAGCATTCACCCCGAAGAACCAGAGATGTCGTTACTCTGATCAAAAACCCGGATCTGGTGGAACGCAGGCGACGGCAAATTGTCGATGCAGCCGTCGAGCTGTTCATCGAAAAAGGATTTCACAAAACCACGACCCGGCAGATCGCCAGCGCCGCTGGCTTTTCCATTGGCCTGCTCTATGAATATGTCAAATCCAAGGAAGATATTCTCTACCTGGTCTGCGATGCCATTCATGAAGAGATGTCTCAGAACGTTACCCAAGCCCTGCTTAGAGCCGACGAGGGTGTGAAAGGTCTGGCCGAAGCCATTCGGGAATATTTTCTGGTATGCCATCGCATGAACGACCACATTCTGCTCATCTATCAGGAAACCCAGTCCCTGCCATCTCAGTGGCGAAAGCGCGTACTGGAAAACGAGGTTCAAATCACCGGTCTTTTTGTCAATGTACTGGCTAATCTATCCGCATCCGGCGATTTGCCGTACATGGACGAAAAACATATTGAGCTGGCTGCGCACAATATCACAGTGCTGGGTCACATGTGGACCTTTCGCAGGTGGTTTTTGGCGCGTCATTACAATATCGAAGATTACATCAACATTCAAACCAGATTGATTTTTGGGATTGACGCCCTTGCCGGCGCCATCCCACCAAAGGAGGAAGCGTGAGTATCGCGATTCAAGCCTATCAGCCCAAACATAATGTCCGAGTGGTTACAGCTACCTCTCTTTTTGACGGCCATGATGCTTCCATCAATATCATGCGGCGGATTTTGCAGGACACAGGTGTTGAAGTCATTCACCTGGGACATAACCGGTCTGTCCAGGAAATTGTTGATGCCGCCATTGAAGAAGATGCGCAGGGTATCGGCGTATCCAGTTACCAGGGCGGCCATCTGGAATTTTTCAAGTATATGGTGGATCTGTTAAAAGAAAACGGGGCCTCCCATATCAAGGTTTTCGGGGGCGGCGGCGGCGTGATCGTTCCTGATGAAATTCGGGAGCTGGAAGCTTATGGTGTCGCCAAGATATATTCTCCGGAAGACGGCACACGCATGGGACTTCAGGGCATCATCAATCACATGGTTGAAGCCATGGATTTTTCTACGGTCAACGGCCATGCCGTTAATCTGGAGAACCTGTCGCCCCTGAACAAACTGCGCGTCGCCAACCTGATCACAACTGTCGAACAGACCAAAACATATAACATCGGACGGCTCCCCGAACTTCTTGACCAGTTACAAAATAAAGCGGCCGGAAAAACGGTCCCGGTTTTGGGCATTACTGGTACCGGCGGTTCAGGAAAATCGTCACTGACCGATGAACTGATTTTGCGCCTCCTTAATGATATTCCGGAGATTCATGTCGCCATCGTCAGTTGCGACCCTTCACGAAGAAAAACCGGCGGCGCGCTTCTTGGCGACAGAATCCGAATGAACGCCATCGGAAGCCCTCGCATCTATATGCGTTCTCTGGCTACCCGACAGTCCAACACCGAAATTCCAGGTACTTTGGGCGAGTCCATCCAGGCGCTAAAAGCAGCAGGTTTTGATCTGATTATCGTCGAGACCGCCGGCATCGGACAAGGGGATTCCCTGATTACCAATATCGTGGACACCTCCATGTATGTCATGACCAGCGAATTTGGAGCAGCCTCTCAGCTCGAAAAGATTGATATGCTGGACTACGCAGATATCGTTGTCGTAAATAAATATGAAAAACGCGGCGGAGAGGATGCTGTCCGGGATGTGCGCAAACAGGTTCAGCGAAACCGATCCGCATGGAACGTCTCTCCGGACGAAATGCCGGTGTTTGGAACCATTGCGTCCAAATTCAATGATGACGGGGTAACAGCGCTTTATCATGCCATTCTTGATACGCTTGCTGATAAAACCAAGGTTCGGTTCCATTCTAATCTGCCAAAGTCGAAAATACGGACTTCAACATCCAAAACCATCATTATTCCGCCAGAACGAACCAGGTACCTTTCTGAAATCTCGGATACCATTCGCAATTATCACAAAAAGACCGAAGTACAAGCCGAAGCCGTCCGCACAGCCTGGCATCTGGAAGAAGCCGTTAAGTTCGTTGAACTAACACTTTCCGGCGACAAGCAGGAGCTTCTGAATCAGCTTAAGGATGAGGTAGCGCGCGCCAGAAAAATGGTGGATGAGGAATCTTGTAACACGCTTAAAGAATGGGATGAAATCAAGGCGGCCTATACCCAGGACACTCTTACTTATGAGGTGCGGGGCTGTGACATCAAGATTCCGCTTTACACAGAATCTCTTTCTCATAAAAAAATCCCGAAGATATCCATTCCCAAGTTTAAAGATCCCGGCGAGATATACCGATGGATGCGTGAGGAAAACGTTCCTGGAAGATTTCCGTTTACCGCAGGCGCCTTTCCGTTAAAGCGGGTCGGCGAGGATCCCACGAGAATGTTCGCCGGAGAAGGCGACCCGGCCAGAACCAACCGACGATTCAAGCTGCTTTCGGGAAACTACGATGCCAAACGGCTATCCACTGCATTTGATTCGGCCACTCTCTATGGGTATGATCCAGACAGACGTCCGGATATTTATGGAAAAATAGGCACATCAGGAGTCAGCATCTGCACCCTGGAAGACGTAAAAGTCCTTTATGGCGGCTTTGATCTTTGCGCACCCAGCACTTCAGTTTCCATGACCATCAATGGCCCTGCGCCCATCATTCTGGCCATGTTTATGAACACGACCATCGACCAGCAACTGGATAAATTCACGGAAAAAAACGGCCGCGCGCCATCTGATGATGAAGCCGCACAGATTCGAGCCAATGCTCTTTCCACTGTCAGGGGAACGGTTCAAGCCGATATTCTGAAAGAAGATCAGGGACAGAACACCTGTATTTTCTCAATTGAATTCGCCCTGAAAATGATGGGTGACATTCAGGAATTTTTTATTCAGAACCGGGTCCGCAATTTCTACTCCGTATCCATATCGGGGTATCACATCGCCGAGGCTGGCGCCAATCCCCTCACCCAGTTGGCGCTGACCTTGTCAAACGGTTTTACTTATGTGGAGTATTACCTTTCCCGGAAAATGCCGCTCGACAGCTTCGCACCGAATCTGTCCTTTTTCTTTTCAAACGGCATGGACCCTGAATACACAGTCATCGGCAGGGTGGCGCGCCGGATATGGTCCATTGCCATGAAAGATAAATACAAGGCGACAGAACGATCCCAGATACTCAAGTATCATATTCAGACATCTGGTAGATCGCTTCACAGCCAGGATATTCAGTTCAATGATATCCGGACCACTCTTCAGGCTCTTTGCGCCATATACGACAACTGCAACAGCCTTCATACCAACGCATTTGACGAGGCTATCACCACGCCCAGCTCTGAATCGGTGCGAAGAGCGCTGGCCATTCAGCTTATAATCAACCGGGAATGGGGACTGGCGAAAAATGAAAACATGGACCAGGGCAGCTTTATAGTGGAAGAACTCACCAAGCTTGTAGAGGAAGCTGTTTTACTGGAATTTGACCGAATTACCGAACGCGGCGGGGTTCTGGGCGCCATGGAAACGGGATATCAGCGCAGCAAGATTCAGGAAGAATCCATTCACTACGAAATCCTGAAACACACAGGCGACTACCCCATTGTCGGCGTCAACACATTCCGGGATCCCAATATTTCGGGCGATGAACTAAGCGACGGTGTGGAGCTTGCACGAGCCTCTGAAGAAGAAAAGGAGTCTCAGCTCAACCGCTTGGCGGATTTTAAAGAGCGCCATCAACACGAAGCCCCTGCAGCTCTGAAGCGGCTTCAGGAATTGGCGATTTCTGGCGAGAACCTCTTTGCAGAGCTGATGCATACCGTTCGCGTATGCTCACTGGGGCAAATCACGCAGGCTTTGTATGATGTGGGCGGAAAGTATCGCAGGAATATGTAAAAATACATGGTTAAGTGTTAAGTGGATTTCCAATAAAGAATATATGGCCTTGATCGTCGTTTCGGCCAGTTGGGTTTATTTCGTAGGGGCGAATCTTGTATTCGCCCTTTCGATAGGGCGAATACAAGATTCGCCCCTACTATTGCCTGATGGCGGCGATACACGGATAAATGCCTGGCGGAAACGATGATCAATGGGCATCCTTCGTTTCCTTGTTGACACTTTAATGCCGAAATGCAAAGGCGCTCCCAGGCGAAATGGCGAGATACATATATGCCGGAATAAAAATTCGAAAACTCAAGTACTTAATACTATTCTAATTCATATAGGAGATTTTAAATGAAGGAAGCGGTTATTGTCAGCGCGGTCAGAACCCCGCTGGGCAGTTTTAACGGATCACTGAACGCTATTGGGGCGACCGAGCTGGGAGCCATCGTTATCAATGCCGCGATCACGCGGGCCAATATCGTCAAATCCGAAGTCAATGAGATCATTATGGGACAGGTACTTCCCTGCGGATATGGTCAGAATCCGGCCAAACAGGCTGCGGTAAGGGCCGGCATGCCCTGGGAAGTGGAGTGCTTCACGATCAATAAGGTTTGCGGATCTGCTTTAAAGGCCGTTATGCTGGCGGCCCAGGCCATTCAGACCGGAGATGCCGACGTGGTGGTCGCAGGCGGCATGGAAAACATGAGCATGGCCCCCTATTATCTGGAAAAGGCCAGATTCGGTTATCGAATGGGACCGGGAAAGCTGGAAGACCACATGATTCATGACGGACTCTGGGACATCGTCAATGATTTTCACATGGGCATGTCCAACGAGCTGTGTTCCGAAAAATACAATATAACCCGTGAAGATCAGGACATATACGCCGCAGAATCCTACCGAAGGGCTATCGCAGCCATCTCTGTCGGCCGGTTTAAGGATGAAATAGTTCCGGTCCCGATTCCACAGAGAAAGGGAAACCCGATTTTCTTCAGCCAGGACGAATGCGCCATGGAAACCAGCCTGGAAAGCCTGTCCAAAATGAAGGGGGCTTTTAAAAAAGACGGCGTGGGAACCGCAGGAAATGCTTCGATCATCAGCGACGGTGCTGCGGCAGTTGTGGTCATGTCGCGCGAAAAGGCGATTGAGTTGGGCTGTGAAGTTCTGGCGACCATCGGGGCTCAGGCATCTTATGGCATTGATATGAAATATGTGCTGGTCGCTCCGATTTGGGCCATTCCAAAATGCCTGAAGAAAGAAGGCATATCCAAAGATGCCATTGATCTGTATGAAGTCAATGAAGCCTTCAGCGGCTCGACCGTAGCAGCGCTTCGGGAACTCAGCCTTGATCCTAAAAAAGTCAATGTAAACGGTGGCAGCGTTGCCCTTGGCCATCCCATCGGCGCCAGCGGATGCCGACTGCTGGTAACCCTGCTGCATGAGATGATTAAACAGAACAAGAAAACCGGCCTGGTTTCCCTTTGCTTGGGCGGCGGCGAAGCGGTTGCCATGATAGTTAAACGATAACAATATTTACCGTTCACCGTAAGCGGTCAACGGTTGTAATTATGCGGAGGAATTCTTTATGGATATTAAAACTTACGGTGTCATCGGCGCCGGTCAGATGGGAAACGGCATTGCACAGGTGGCGGCCATGAGCGGTCTTAGTGTCATCATGAACGATATAAAAGCGGAATTCGTTCAGAACGGAATGAACACAATCATCAAAAATTTAACCCGAAGTGTTGAAAAAGGCAAAATGACCGCCGCTGAAAAAGACGCGGTCCTGGTCCGGATTTCCCCGAGTACAGCGCTCAAAGACATGGCATCCGCCGACTTTGTGGTAGAGGCTGCAACCGAGAATGAAACCCTGAAATTTCAGATATTCAAGCAGCTTGATGAAATTTGCCCTGCCAACGCGATCCTGGCGACCAACACATCCTCCATTCCAATTGGCAGAATCGCCGCACAGACAAAGAGAGCGGGTAAAGTCATCGGAATGCACTTCATGAATCCGGTGCCGGTAATGAAGCTGGTTGAAGTCATTCGGGGTATCGCAACTTCAGATGAAACCTTTCAAACGACTTGGGATCTTTCGATAAAATTCGGCAAAACACCAGCTCTGGCTAATGACTATCCGGGCTTTATAGCAAACCGGATTCTGCTGCCCATGATCAACGAAGCTGTTTTTTGCCTTTATCACGGAGTTGGCACCCGCGAAGACATAGATACAGTAATGAAATTAGGAATGAACCACCCCATGGGGCCCCTGGCGCTTGCAGACCTCATCGGCCTTGATACCTGTTTGGCCATCATGGAAACCCTCTACAACGGATTCAAGGATTCCAAATATCGCCCCTGCCCCTTGCTCCGTAAATATGTCGAGGCCGGATGGCTGGGCAAAAAAACAGGGCGCGGATTTTTTGAATATTAAATAAAAGTAGGGGGACGGGTATTGATATATTGATTGGTTTTTCAATCAATATGTTGGTTGGTTTTTCAACGAATAACCGACAATTAAAAACCATGCCAATCAATGTATCAATACCCGTCCCCTTAATAAGGAGGCGTTATGCGGAAAAAAACAGAGGATTCAATCACCAGCGTCATCGGACAAAAAATCAAGAAAGTTCGCACAGATAAGAATATTACGCTGGATAGCATCGCCAATGAGACCGGTTTTTCCATTGATCATCTGAAGAAAATCGAAGCTGGAAAAATTACTCCTCCGGTCGGAGCACTGCTTCAGATTTCCCGGGCCCTGAAAATCGATTCCGGAACCCTGCTCAAGGAAGAGCCATCCAATCTCAAGGACCGAATCAAGGCATATACCAAGCGAACCGATCACTATGCTTACACTACCCTGACTCCTGGGGCTGAAAACAAGCATTTAAAGGCATTCCGGGTGACCATTGATGCGTTTCAGGAGCATCTTGGCGTTGGATATCATCATGAGGGCGAAGAGTTCGCGTATGTGCTATCCGGAAAAATCGAGATCGTGGTGGGCGAACACGTCAATAAGCTGGAGACCGGGGATACCCTGCATTTTAACTCCGGCATTCAGCACAACCTGCGCAATTGCGGTGAAACCACTGCAGAACTGATCGTGGTGGTGTATAGCCCCTGATATGCAACAGGTTGAGAGGAGAAGGTATAATGTCATATAAACTGACAGATGAACAACTCATGATTCAGGCCATGGTGCGTGAATTTTCTCGAAAGGTTGTGGCTCCGGAAGCAGCAGAGCGCGATCAGAACAAGGAATTCCCAGCTCAGATTTTAAAAAAGATGGGTGAACTGGGGTTCATGGGCATGATGATTCCCCCGGCTTACGGCGGCGAGGGCGCGGATACCATCAGCTATGTACTGGCGCTTTCAGAAATCGCCTATTCCTGCGCCTCAACCGCCGTGGTCATGTCGGTACACAATTCGATTGTCTGCGAGAGCATTTACCATTTTGGTAATGAGGACCAAAAACAGCAACACCTTAAACTCCTTGCCGCCGGAAAGATCATTGGCGCCTTTGCCCTGACAGAACCCCATGCCGGCTCCGATCCCGTGGCGCAGATCACCACTGCCGTTCGCGATGGGGATAGCTACGTCATCAACGGGGTCAAGCGATTCATTTCCACGGGTAAAAACGCCGGGCTGGTGATTGTCACCGCCAAAACCGATGAGACCCTGCGTCACAAAGGAATCAGCGCATTTATCATTCCCCGGAAAACTCAGGGCATGATTGTAGGAAGAACTGAGGACAAAATGGGGCTTCGCGCCTCGGACACCACGGATTTGATTTTTGAAGACTGCCGGATACCGGCGGAAAACCTGCTGGGTCAGGAAGGAGATGGCTTTAAAATCGTCATGAAGGGACTGGACAGCGGGCGTATCGGCATTGCAGCCCAGTCCATTGGAGTAGCGCAAGCGGCCATGGATGCCGCCGTCAAGTATGCCAAGGAAAGAGACCAGTTCGGCCAGAAAATCTGCAAATTCCAGGGGCTTCGCTGGATCATAGCAGACATGGCCACTGAAATCGAAGCCGCACGTCAGCTCATGCTTTCGGCAGCGTCCATGAAGGACCGAGGGGAAAAATATACGGC
>Ga0194044_10000821_pt1 | contig 15605 bp, 20 predicted proteins | sample JunL4417m_MetaG_FD_155460 | JGI IMG/M metagenome (GOLD analysis project Ga0194044, IMG submission 155460) | Anoxic zone freshwater microbial communities from boreal shield lake in IISD Experimental Lakes Area, Ontario, Canada - Jun2016-L442-17m | ecosystem: Environmental > Aquatic > Freshwater...
GGGAACGGACATGCCCACAATGAACAGGAACGCGGGGAAGACCAAATCCACGAACGTCATTCCGCTGCTGTCGCGATGGCGGTCGCTGAAATGAACCATCCAGTCAGGGACGATCTTGCCCGCGCCGGAGAGGTCGTTGACGAAGATCATCATGAACATTACGAACCCGCGTAGGGCGTCAATTGACGTGATGCGCATCGGTTGGGGGGCCGCCGTGCCTTGGGATGAGTTGTGAAGCATGGGGGAAAATTGACAGAACCTTCGAGCCGCCCGCGCTAAGCTTTGGCCCATCCTTTCCAGCCGTCTCGCCAGGTTCCGAAGTTCTCGACATGCAGATCGCCAACGCCCAACACGGCAGGGGCAGTCGCAAGCTCCGGGCAGACCTGTGGCCACAACTGAACCCAACGATAGAATGTGGCGCGAAGGAACGGAAAAGGGCTTTGGGCCATCCGCTGATGTGCGAGGCGCAGATCAGCGTCGATCAGTCGGATTTTTCCCTCCAACCAAGCTTCGTAGGCGGTCGTAGGCTTCTTTATGTCCATACGTCTGGCAGAACACTAATATCGCGACGGTGGAAAGGCAACGCAGATTCCCAATCTCATGCCTGAATTCAACGACACCGTGTTGGCTCTACTGGCAGCCGTGCCAGATCTGCGCGGCGACCCAGACTGGCCGCCTGGGCCTCAGTCCAAGTCCACAGTCTTCTGGTTAAATGAGTTTCATTGCCGTCGATTTGTGCGATAATGGACTGTGCATTTTCCTTTGTGAATATTTCATCCGCCATTTTTGATCGCAGCGCCCCTGATTTGAATTCGTGTCCGGACGAGTCGTTGCCGGAGTTCGCTTTCATCGGCCGTTCCAATGTTGGCAAGTCCGCCCTTTTGAACCTGCTCGCCGGCGAGCAGGGATTGGCCCGCGTCTCACCCAGGCCGGGGTTTACCAAGCTCATTAACCTCTTCACCGTGAATAAATGCTGGCGGCTGGTGGATCTCCCCGGCTACGGCTTCGCCCACGGCCCGAAGCATGACCGAGCCCAGTTCAGCGCAACCGTGAGCGACTACCTGGAGAATCGGCCAAACCTCTGCCTGGTCTTTGCGCTAATCGATTCCGGTCTGGCGCCGCAAGCGATCGATCTCAAGTTTGTGGAATGGCTCGTGCGCCACGCCGTGCCCTTCGTCTTCGTCTTCACCAAGACCGACAAAGCAACGCCCCCCACGGTTCAAGCGAACATCACGGCCTTTGCCGCTCGCATTTCGGCATGGTTCGAAAAGCCGCCGGCAGTGTTCACATGTTCAGCCGTGACTCGGCAGGGCCGGCAGGAGTTGCTCGGAGTAATCGACGAGGCGATGACCGCAATAAACACCGCGTCCATTCGCGCACCGGCAGCTAACGAAAGTTCACCCAGCCTAAGTCTGCCAGCGCCCGCTCAGGAAGCCCGAAAACGCCGTCCCGACCTCCACCGTCCTTGGTGAGGAGCGTGTCGAGTTCGTAAACCTGAGCGACCAGAATCTCGGGTTCCTCGAGGAGCCAGAGGTTCATGGGCCGCTGATCGCGCCGATGTAACGACCCAACCAGTATCCCAGGAGGAATTCGTCGCCGGGGAAGTCCGTCGCGTCGTCGCCCTGGTCGAGGATGAAGGGTTGGGTGTTGATGCGTGCCATGAGACGTTCGCCGGGCGGGAGCAGTTCCTTAAGCTGGCGTCCCATGAAGTTCGGCGGCAGCCTGGTCACATCCTGCCGATGCGAGTTGGTGACACGCCACGCGATCGTGTCCAGGGGCGTGCCCCGCAGGGTCCAGACGGAACCGGCGGCGTCAAACTCCCTCACCCCGCACCCCGCGGCGATGAAGTTCCAGATCGGGTAGCGTTCCGGTCGCTCGATTTCCAGATGCTCCCGCACCACGTTGAGGTATTTGGCTCGCAGTTCGTCGGTGAAAGCGAAGCGCACGAGGGGCCAGTAGGCAAAGAAAGCCAGCTCGTCGTCGCTGTGGTTCCACTCGTTGCCCATATCGTTGCCCTGATGCACGTATCCGACGGTGGGCCCGATGAGCTTGAGTGAGCTGAGAATGTTGGTGAGATAGCCTTGTTTGCTGAACAACTCGAAAGCTTTGTCCCGGTAGCCCGCATTGCCGGTCATGGCAAAGGCGAGTTGCAAGCTGGCGATGAATTCGGCGCTGTTGAGCTGACGGTCGTGGATTGTGGGTGGAAACCAGTTCACGTATTCGGGATTCCAACGCCCCCAGAGCGTCGGCTTGCCGTCCACGTCCACAAGATACAGGTCATGCGCCAGGATGTGGTCCACGATGCGAGCGTAGTTGGTGGCGAGGCGGGCGCGTTCGGCCCCGTTGGTCGCTACCAACTCCCACATCACGGCGTGGGCGAAGGTTTGGGAGCAGATCTCATCGCTGCTGGTGTGGCCTTTCCACTCCCAGCCGGGGTCGGGCGCGTCGCGCCAGCGGTCGGGATCGGAATACTTGAAGCCCTTGCGCTCGAAAGTGCGTGCGGGGAAGCCGGTGTTGGTGTGGATGTTCTGCAGGCGCTCCAGAGCGGCGAATGACTCCCAGGCTTGCCGACGGATTTCCTCCTCGTGGGTGACGGCGTAGCGTGCGCCGAGTGAGCCAATGTAATAGCTCGTCCAGCCGCCGTCGTTGTCGGTGTCGATCATCTCGCTCGATGTGATGTCCCCCGGGCTTAACAGGCGGCGCTCCGCGGTAAAGCCGTAGCGGATATTCCGCGACCGAATCTTGCGGTGGAACCAGTCGGCCTTGGCGGCGAGCGTGGTCTGGCGGAACTCGATCTTGTTCAGTCCGGTCTGGGTCAGCACCCAGACCTGGCCGTCGTGATCCACAGCGATGTCAAGAACGTGGTCGTCGCGCAGCCAGCGTTTGCCCGCGTAATAACGGAAACGCGGCGACTCGATCCCTGGCGCCGAGGGCGTTGCGTAACGGGAATTGGTCACTTCGCGCTCGAAGAAGGCGCCGCGCGTCGTGCCAAACCAGACTCCATCCGGCACGACGCTCCGGGCGGTCAACTCAGGCCAGGGCACGCCCTCCCGAGCTTTCAAGACCGGTTGCTGGCTTAACCACGCCAGTCCCATATTTAGATTTTGAGCGCCATTGGCACCGTTCGACAACCAGCCCTCGTCGAATCGGTAAGCCAAATCGCCTTGTGGTGTCAGTGCGATGTCTTTGGCGATTTTGCCGGCGAGTGGTCGATAGCTTCGGTCCAATGCCAGCGTGTTGTCGAAAATGCGGGCCAACCCCTTGTCCGTCAGCACGTAAACAGTGTTTTCCTTGTCCACGCAGAGCTTCTTGAATATCGCGTTGGTCAATTCCGGGGCGTGATGTATGCGAACCGCGACGTCCTGCCAAAACGGCACATCGGGAATCGGCCCGGCGACCAAAACCGCCGGCAGGAAACAGGACACGAGTAAGCCGAGATTGAGTGGCGCACATTTCATTGCCACGAGCATACCACAACCACCGGGGTCATGAAGCCAGGAATTTGCCAGAAATGGAATGGATTCAATCAGCCCTTCTTCCCCACAACAGTTTTTAGGGTAGGACAGCCTTTGACCCACCCTCCCTGTCAAAGTCCTCGGCATGAAACTGGAATTCTGTCCTTTGTTCAAAGACGATGGTGAACACTCCATCTCGCCAGCTATTGGAGACACGTTCAAGGTGTATGACTTTGGCTGGTGGAGACACCATTGTTTTACCTCTGGCTTCGTCTGTCACTCGGATGACTATGTCCCTCAACTTGAATGGGCACAGCCAGTCCAAAAAGCTCTCCACATGGAAATAGCGTGTGTTCCTGATGCGCCCACGAGCAGTTTTGGCTCCTCGTCGCTCGGCTTCCACTTGCGCTTGGTCAAACTTGCCGAGCCTCAACTGCATAATCTTGACGGGAGGGTAGTTTTGATTGGTCCGCCAATCTAACGTTCGGGTTGCTTTACTGCCCCGCCCAAAGCTTGGTGGTCTGTATGCGGACTTCATCTGGACCGCCTCGTGGAGTGTCACCAAATCGCGGCAAAGGCTCCGCACAAAGCCCTTCATCGAGGCGACGAGCTTCCTGTCCCCCGTTTCGACCGCCGCCTCCTGCAACCCAAACGCCGATGTGTTTGACACGTTCGTTGACCCGATGAGAGCACGGTTGCGAAAGACAAAGACTTTGGCGTGGAGGTTGGGTTTGTTGTAAACATCGACCCCGCGCCGGATCAGCTTCGCAATCTCAGACGGGTTGGTCTGGCCGGACTTGATGGCCCGCTCGCTGAAGTCCACGACGAGGCGGCTGCCCTCTTTCAGCGGAAGCATGGCGCTGCCTCCTGTGCCGAAGTAGGCGACCGCCACATTCGCGGTCGCAGCGCTCGATTTCGCCGCCGAAGTGATCTTCGGCCAGATGCTGCTCGTCAGAAGTTTCATCTTCGCTCAGTAATCAAGACTCACCGCCCTTGCTCGCATTCCTCGCCTTCACGTAACGCTCGAACATCCAGGACATGAAATCCTCGGCGAAGTCGGCGTTGTCGGTGATCTGCCTGTAGAACTTGAAGTTGGAATCAACCATGTCCTGGAGCTTGTCGTTCACGACATGGTTGAACGTGAGCCGAGCATCCTCTGGCGGGTTCACCTTGATGCTCGCCGCCAGGGCCGGATCGTTGGCGAGCCGCTGCTCCAGTTGCCGGATGAACACCTGGTCTTCCTGTAATCCTTACCGCAGTCCTTCACCGTGCCGGAGAAGGCGACCAGGGACTTGAACGGGTAACCCTTTTCCTTCAGATGCGCATCCACCGCCAGCTTGAACCGGACAGCGTGAAGCCGTGACCTGGTGACAATCATCGCCTTCGCCTTGCCGCCGATGCGTTGCATGACGTTGTTGCGGAAGTGCTCGGCCATGACGGCGACCTTCTTGCTGATCGTGTGCTTGCTCAGGCCGCTTCATCTCCGCCACGATCCGGTCTTCCAGATCATCCTCTTTCGTCCTGTCCTGTTTCTCAGCCTCGTCCAGCGACTTCGTAGCGAGCACTTCCTTCAAACAATACCCCGCGCCACGGCCCAGCGCATCGGCCACGATCCGGCGAACGCAGTCCAGTTGGTGATACCGGGGGCAGGCTCGGCCTCGGCCTCCACGGCGGCTTGTTCGAGTTTCCATTCCTTCCCGTACGGCGGATTGGCAGCCTGATAATCGTAACACCGAGCGCCGAGTTGCCAGTTGGAGAGGGTGCTGCCGAACTTGATGTTGTCGGCGTCCCGGCCATCCAGCGGCTTCATGTAGAGGTCAGCCTTGCAGATCGCGAACGTCTCGGGTTGCGATTCGTGGCCGAACATGTGGACCTCGGCGTTGGGATTGATCTCCAGGATTTGATCCTTCGTCGTCGTGAGCATCCCACCGGTGCCGCAGCAGAGATCGCAGACGGTGCCGACGATGGCATGCTTCTTAATGACCTCTCGATCCACGGCAATCAACTCATGGCGTCGATTCTGATTCCACCCCGCAAGTCGTTGCTCCTGCTGACATCAAGAGGAGAATGTCAGCAGCTCGTCGCGGGCTGTCTTGGCCCCGCTGGCAAGCCACCAATATTCCGGCCCGGTGGGCTGCGCTCCTTTTCTGTTACGCAGTATGCGGGCACCAAATTCGCCACAGCCGAGGCGTTGGCGTGTTTGGACTGACCTTCCTGCGATGAAACTGCGCGAGTTTGTTCAGCGACATTGCCGAAATAGCGATTTAATTCAGATCAGCCAGTGCCTAAACTGTCACGGCAACCAGGTTGCCAGGGGGAAAATCATCCCGGACGACAGGCCACTGCTGCCAGCCGTATTCGACCCTTCGGGTCGGCAGACGTTTATTGCCTCTATACCGGCCACGCCTACCTTCCCCGTCGTCGCGGGCCAATTCTCGATTTGCAGGGTTGGGAGGCCGTCGTGCTCGCAGTTGCCTGCATTGCCTTCGGCGCATTTTTGCACTTCCAGTTCTTTTGGGGGCGACATTCTCGGCTACGCTCATGGAGTCCGCGTCTCAAACATGGTGCGCTGCTGTTTGCCAGTTGGGGCATTGGATACGTTCTTCTCCGGCGCTTTTTCTGACGTGTGGATTTGCGCCAACATCAATCCCTCGGTGAAAGCCCTGGGCGTGACCAAAGATACCGTCGTCGTGGAGCGCGGTGACCTGGCGCGGGCCAAGCCCGAGCCGGACCTGTTCCTGGAAGGCCAGGAGCCAGTCGGAGCCTGGGGGCCGTCGGTCTGGCGGGCGGTGGCAGAGCGATCCTTGAGCGTGACGTTTTGCCGCGCCGCCGGTCAGACAGAATATGAGAATCAGACTGCCAACACCAACCCACCGGGTCGGCTTCATCGCCGCTTAGCTACTATGAAAAGCTGGAGCATCGAACACAAGGCTGGAGGTTCCCGCGCCGCCGTAGATGCGGGTCACCTCTGAGCCATGAAATACCGCCGTCTCATCTTGCTGCTGTTCCTCATCGCTGAGGAAACCGTCTTGGCGCGACCGGCGAGGGTCATCGCGTTGCGCCACGCCGAGAAGCCTCCGGGATGAATCCAATGCCCATCTTTCGGAGCGCGGGGAGTTACGAGCGCTCCTACGCAGACCACCGCGCCGTTCTGGCCGACCTGCCTCAGAATCTGCTGCCGGGCGATTCGACGGAGTGATTGTCCCTACTCACCGGCGCTGGGCCAGCCTGGGCGGTCGGCCCGACCTGACGCTGCGCTGGCGGCAGCGCCCATCGCCCGAGCGTGCCATTGAATTGGAGCCGCTCCCCGTCATCGAACCAAACGCCAATCGCAAGCGAAACCGCTGTGATCGAAGCGCTCCTTGACGGCTCCGCTGATGGCGGCTTAATGTATTCCCAGAGGAAGGACGGGGCCAAACGATCACGATTAAAGCGGGGCCGAAAGGCCCTGTTTATTCTGGCAAAACCGCCGAAGGTAAAATCCTGTTTGAAGATTTCGCTGCGGATCAACTCCGCACCCAAGCGTCGGAAGCTTTTCAACTCATCAAGACAGGGGTTGCGAGCGACTCCGGCAAATCGGACGGTTTCATCGACGCCAGTTTGCGCTGGCGTTAAACAAGATAGTTCCCGATGACAAACGATTCCCGGCACGTCCAAGGGATTTGGACTTAATCGCAAGGTTGGCTGATATGGATGCGCCACGACAAACCAAAGTAGGTATCCGTCAGCAAGCCTAACCCGCATCGAGGTAACGATCAGCCACTTCCCAGCCCGCCTTGGTCACATACCAATCGAACTGGCGCTCAACATCGGCAATGAAATCGTCCGCCTTGCGGACACTCATGCACCGGAGGCGGGAGTGCGTTTCCGTGCGCGTTGCCGAATCCCGTCAAAGTCAGCTTTGGTGAGCGGTGTGGCAGGCTGATCGGCAGTCTCCAGGAGCCAAGCTTCAAGCTGAGGCGTGATTTCGAACGGCTTGCGCTGCTGGTCGCGCACGCAGCGAAGCACGTCATTCGCCAATTCGCTGGGGTCAGTGGCAACACCGGCTTGAACCTGCTCCCACAGGAAGTCCTCAACGTCTTTGGCCAGAGCAATGGTCATGGGAACACGATACCGCTAGGACGTGGCCGAGCAAAGGCCAAATGGCTGATGGACGTGCTCAAGGTGATCGCCCGGAACGCCTTATACAAGGCCCTGGCTCCCTTCAAGGGATCGTCGAGCGCTATTTGGAACAAGTTAACCAAAGTGAGCCGAAGATGCCCGACGGATCGGAGCGACGCTTAATCTTCCGTTTGGCCAAAAGGGCGGACTTCCAACTCTCTATAAATGGGTCAGCCCATAGCCTAGGAAGCGCGTCCATTATGAGCCGCGGGGCCGTCCTCATCATAAGTGTTCTGTGGCCTTGTCGCGATCACCGGCACGGCGCAGAGCACAAACGCAGTCCGCCTGGTCTAACGCTATTGCCGTAAATAATCTGTAGAAATCGGGGGCGGGATTCCGTTCATACCATTGGAATGAAGACACGACATTGTCTCCGGAAATCGCTGTTTGCGTTGGCCGCCGTCATGGCGCTCGGCGTCTTCGCTCTTTTGGCGCAGGACAAAACACTGCCTGGCTTCGCGCTGATCCCGCCCGGCCAGTTTGAAATGGGTGACCATCATGGGTTTGTGGATCCGAAGCACGGCAGCGATGAGATCCCCATTCACAAGGTGTGGGTCGATTCGTTTTACATCGGCATCAATGACGTCACGACGAAAGAATACTGCGAGTTTCTTAGTTCGGCGCACTCGCGACAACTGATAGAGGTGCAGAATGGCGGCGTCCACCTCGCTGGCGGGAAGGCCCTCCTTTGCGACACGCGCCAATCGTCGCTCGCCAGCCGGATCGGCTGGGATGGGAAGGTTTTCAGCGTGCTCGACCGGAAAGAAGACCACCCGATCGTTTGCGTGCGGTGGGCTGGGGCGGCGGTTTATTGCAACTGGCTGGGCGCGCAGAAGGGCTTGCCAGCTTGCTACGACACGACTACTTGGGACTGCGATTTCAACAAGAGCGGCGTTCGCCTGCCGACCGAGGCGGAATGGGAATACGCCGCGCGCGGCGGACAGACCAATCCTTATTGGAATTTCCCGTGGGCCAACGAAGCGGATGCCGCCAAGGCCAACTGGCCGGAGTCGAAGAATCCTTACCGCTTTGGGTCGTTGCCCTGGACCACGCCGGCGGGGTTCTTTGACGGCACACTGCACCGCAAGAGTGACGCGGTCTGGTCCGGTGCGCAGGAAACGTTTCAAACCGCGAATGGCGTGAATGGTTTTGGTTTGTACGACATGGCCGGCAATGTCTGGCAATGGTGTACGGAATGGTACGAGCGCAATTACTATGCCTACGGTCCGGCCACCAATCCGCCCGGCCCGGCGACCGGCAGCCCCATGCCCGATGGCAAGCCTTACCGGTGCATGCGCGGCGGCAGTTGGTTCAACGGTGAGTTTGGCCACAGCCGTGTCTCGAACCGCGATCCGTCCTACTTCCGCGGCCCCGATCCCATCACCCGCCTCAGTGATCCCGATGGCCCCTATTTTCACATCGGATTCCGGGTGTTGCTGCCAGTCAACGCCGAGAGCCGGCCGGTGATCAAGCCGACGCCTGTGCAACGGGTGCAGCGCAATGACGGAGGTGGAGGCGGACGACGATCCAATGATCAGGCTCTTGCGGGGGACCAACGCCTGCCGAGATCTGGCCAAGGGGGCGGTGGCGGCGAGGCGCGCGGGTCGGTCGGGTTTCGCCTGGTACCCCCACGCGCGCAGGAACAGCTAAACCTGACCACCGACCAGCAGAAGGAGGTGGCGGACCTGGAGTCTGAAGTGAAGGCGACGCTCGACAAGATACTTACGACTGAACAGCAACAACAGTTGACGCAGATGCGCCAAGCGCAACGGCAAGGCGGCGGCGGGCGGTCCCCCAACGAAGGACTGCCACGGGATGGGGGCAATAACTTACCGTCCGACGACCGTCCAGCCCGTGACCAGCAGGATGGAGAACCCAGACCGCCACAGGGCAGCAACTAGCGATAAGGCCATGAGCAACTCATCTACGATGTCCGTATCATCCTCCATTGACCGTCTCGCCATGGCTGCGGCTCTGGCCCTGGGCATGATCGCCCTGCCCTCCTTTGCCGCTGACCCACCTGCCGGCACATTCATTCTCCGCAGTCCTGAGGTCACCTACGGTGGCACGCTGCCCGAGGATTACACCGGTGACGGCACCAGTTCGACACTGCCCCTGGAGTGGAGCGGCGCACCGGCGGGAACCAAGGGCTATGCGCTCATCATGCATCACAATGCTCCGGATGCCATCAAATGGTATTGGATTCTCTATAATATTCCGGCGGAAGTTCAAACCCTGCCCAAGAACGTCAAAGGCGTCGGAACCCTGGGCAGCAATAGCGTCAACAACCGGGGCGGATATGCACCGCCCCATTCCAAAGGGCCGGGAGCCAAGACTTACATCTATACGGTTTATGCCTTGTCGGCGCCGCCCGACATCACCGTCCCGGCATTGAAGGTTAACCGCGATGTCCTGCTCGCAGCCATGAAGGACAAGATCCTCGCCAGTGCGGAATTGAAAGTGGTTTACTCACGGCCTCCGGGTGCGACCGACAGCTCCGGTGAAGGCGGCGGGACTGACGCCAGTCCGGGACAAAATCGCCCGGACAGCCCCGGTGACCGGCCACCGCGTGATCCCAACCGGCAAGAGGGTCAGCGAAGACCTCCCGGCTACCTTCGAACCGATTCTTGAACAAACCACACCATTCGACACCGTAGCTTTATCAAACGATAAAACCCTGAGAGAACAGATATGCAAACAAAACACCAAACCATTCGCAGCCGGATGAAAAGCGCCCTGTTCACCTTGCTGGTGACTGGCTGCGTCATCCAGTTCACATATTGCGCCGCTGGACAAGAGCAACCTGGCAGCCGCCCACCCCGCGCCGATGGCCAGGGCCAGGGGCGCGGCCGCGAAGGTGGCGGCGGGGGTGGGCTTGGTGGCGAAGGCGGCGGTCGGCGGGAGATGCCCGAAAACAAAACACCCGTGTCGCCTAATCCGGGCCAGACGGTCGGCCTGTTCTTGAATACCCCCAAGGCGTGCGAAGGCTACACCCTCATCTGCGCGGGCATCGTGGGCCACCTGTTTGAAGTCACCCCGACCGGCGAAATGGTTTGGCAATACGTGAACGCCATGGTGCGCGGTGGCATCCTCGCGCAGGGGGAACTCCCGGGCAAAGACATGCGCGGCCACCTGTGGAATGCTGTGTTCAAGGTCCACCGTTACGCGTCGGATTACCCCGGCCTGACCGTCCGCGATCTGACATCCAAGGGCGTCATCGAACTGCCGGCCTCGCAAAAGGGCAAAACCGGCCTCGACCTCATGACCGAAGGGCAACGCACCGACCGCCGCCCCGGCGGCCAAGGTCGGGGGCGGGGTGGTCAAGGTGGCGGCAACCGCGAGGGCCAACCGACTCGCGATGATCAACGAGAGAGGTAAAAGAAGTCCATCATTACGAAACGCATACGAATGACCCTCGTTTGGTTTTCCTTCACGTCTGCTTAAGGCACGAGCGGGTTGATGGTGACCTTCACCCTGGACGCTGGACGCTGGTGCGCTTCAGGCGATGATTCCGAGCTATGCGCCTCCTCCACGAGTTCAAATAGTTCGGCGTACTCCTCACCTCATCAAAGCACGAGAGAATTGGCCGCCATTGCAGCCGGCGGTTCCTCCCGCACCCCCGTAACCGGGATGCGCAAGGTAAACGTGCTGCCCTGACCCGGCGTGCTGGCGACTTCAAGTTTTGCATGGTGGGCGTCGGCGATGGCTTTGCATATCGCCAGACCGAGGCCCGCGCCGCCGGTGTGGCGGTCGCGCGAATCGTCGGCACGGTAGAAGCGATCAAACAAGCGTGGCAGATGCTCCGGCCCAATGCCGCAGCCGGTATCACTAATGCTGAAGATCGCCTGGTCGGTTTCGACGCCGCTGCGGAGGGTAATGCGCCCCCCGGCAGGGGTGTGGTCAAGGGCGTTGGTGAGACAATTCAGGATGACCTGCGCGATACGGCCCGAGTCGGCGCGGCAGGGCGCGGGGGAGAGGTCATAACTGAGTGCGATCTGGCGCTCGCTGGCGAGCGGTTCGAGTGCCGCGGCAGTCTCCCGGGCGATGCCGCCCAGGTCACACATCCCCAGGTTCAGAGCCTCAGCCTCCGCATCGTAGATAGCGAGTTCCAGCAGCGATTCGGTGAGTCGATTCAGCCGGCGGGCACCGTCAACACAGGCTTCCAACGTCTGCCGGTAAGTGGCGGCGTCACGCTCGCGCGTGAGGGCGCGCTGGGCTTGCGCGAGGATGATGGCGACGGGGGTGCGTAGCTCGTGGGCGGCATCAGCGGTGAAGCGCGACTGTCGTGCGAAGGATTCCTCGAGTTGCGCGAAGGTTTCATTCAGCGCGGTGGATAGACGTCCGAGCTCGCTGTTCTTCTCTCGCACCGGAATGCGCTCACTCAATTCTCCCTGGGCGATCCGCCGCGCGGTGGAGATGATGATGCCGACCGGTCGAGTGGCGCGCCTGGCAATCCACCAGCCAACCGCAAGCCCCACGCAAAGCACCGCGCCGGAAATCGCGGCCAGCCAGCGCCCGTATTCCCGCAGCGCAGCCAACTCCCCCGCAATGGAGCGTCCGACGAGCAGACACTCCCCCGGTGGCGTAAACGTGAAGGCTTCTCGCAGCCACCCGCGCGTTCTTTCCCCCTGCTTGGGTACATTCGCGGCCGGACGCGAGGGAACCCCAACGTCCGCTGGAGCGCCCATTGAACGAGACCACTCGCTGCCGTCACGCCGCCAGACCACGAAGTAAAGGCCTGCACCGTCTTTCTGCTCGAACATGGCCGCCCGCGCTGGCGGCAAATAAAACTCTCGCCTGGCATTTTCCCCTGGCGGTGGCCCGATTGGACCGCGCGGGCCATGTAGCGCGTCCGCAAGCACCCGCACCCGCTGCTGCAACTCGACATCCACGCGGTGGCGCTCGCTCGCCGCTTGATATCGGTAGGTCGCAACCGCGAAGCCCGTGAGCACCGCCGCGAGTAGGAACCCGTGCCAAATCTGAATCCGCCAGCGTAGCGTTTGGGGAAACATTATTCGATGCAGTAGCCCAGTCCGCGCCGTGTGACAATGAACTCGTGCCCGAGCTTTTTGCGGACATTGGAAACGTGAACGTCCAGCAGATTCGAGAAACTGTCTTCGTTTTCGTCGAACAGATGCTCGTAAAGCTGCTCCCGCGTCACTACGCGGCCCTGATGCTGCGCGAGGTACTCGATCAACGCAATCTCCCGCGCCGTAAGCGCCACCGGCTCGCCCCCTTGCGTCACCGTGTGCCCCGCCAGGTCCACGGTCACGTCACCGATTTTCAGCGCCACCGTTGCATTGCCCGCCCCGCGGCGGATGAGCGCCCGGACGCGGGCGAGCAGTTCCGGCAACTCGTAAGGCTTGGCCAGGTAATCATCCGCCCCGCTATCCAACCCGCGCACCCGGTCCGGCGTGCGCGTGCGCGCCGTAAGCATCAGCACCGGCGTCTTCTTCCGCCTCCGCAACCGCTCCAGCACCGCCAGGCCGTCCATCCCCGGCAGCATCACATCCAGTATGATCGCGTCGTAGTCGCAGAGCAGCGCCTTCGCCAGACCGCCCTCGCCGTCGCTCGCCCCGTCCACCGCATACCCATCCTCGCGCAGCGCCTCCGCGAGGCTGCTGAGCAGGTAAGGTTCGTCTTCAACAATGAGCAGGCGCATATCTGCGATAGAGCCTAGTCACCAGCGAACCTTAAGGCCAGATTAAGACCTGCGAGATTTTCATCGCACAAACAATCGCAAGAAACTTTCGTTTCTTCATCTGGGCTCAAGGTTGGTGCGCTAAATAATTCCCATGAAGTCATACATTTTGACCGTGCTTGCCACCTTGGCGGTTGGCGCCGCCACGAGCAGCCTCCACGCCGCCACGCCTTGGTACGTCGTCGATACCATGCAAACCAATTGCTACAATACCACCGGTGTCATCACCGCGCCCTCCCCGGGGCAACCGTTCTACGGTCAGGACGCGCAGTTCTTCGGCAACCAGTCCAGCTACACCCTGAGCGGAGACGGCAAAACGGTTCGCGATAACAACACCGGCCTGACCTGGATGCGCGGCCCCAACACCACGCTTGCCAGTCCAACCAAAGCCGACAAGATGACCCAAGGTCAGGCACAAGCCTGGGTCGCCACGGTCAATGGCATGGCCTACGGCGGATTCAGCGACTGGCGGCTTCCGAGTATCAAGGAACTCTACTCCCTGATGAACTTCAATGGCACGGATCCCGGCGGTGTTTCGAGCATGGACACGTCACTCCTCACGCCTTTCATTGATCCGACGTATTTCAATTTCGCCTATGGGAATACGGCCATCGGGGAGCGCATCATCGACTCCCAGTACATCTCCACCAATATCTTTGTATTGAACCCCGCTGAGAGTGGTTCCGCAAAGATTTTCGGGCTGAACCTCGCCGATGGTCGTATCAAGGGCTACGACCAGTGGATGGACACCAGCCACAGAACTGAGAAGGCCTTCTTCGTGCAACTGGTGCGTGGGCGCACCGACTACGCAACCAACAGTTTCACCAATAACGGCGATGGCACCGTCACGGACGCCTCCACCGGATTGATGTGGTCTCAAACCGACAACGGTTCCGGCTTGCTGTGGTCAGACGCCCTCGCCTGGGTGCAGACAAAGAATGCCACCAACTACCTCGGTCGCAACGACTGGCGGATGCCCAACGCCAAGGAACTGCACAGCTTGGTGAACTACGCAAACGCCCCCGACTACAATGGCATGCCCGCTATAGACACAGCGCATTTCACCTGCACCGGCATCACCAACGAGAACGGAGATGCCGACTATCCCTATTACTGGACCTCGACCACCCATGCCGGATATTCGGCCACCGGATCCACCTCGGGCAAGGAGGCCAATTACATCCCCTTTGGCAGGGGTCTGGGCTGGCCCTCCAGCATAGGGAGGTGGGTGGATGTCCACGGCGCGGGCTGCCAGCGCAGCGACCCCAAGACCGGCCCTCCCTACGCCTATGCGACGACCTACACGGTCACCAAGAACGGCGTGACCTACACGGGATACTCCTTCGGTCCTCAAGGCGATGCGTTGCGCGGCTTGAATTACGTTCGCCTCGTGCGGGGAGGAAACTACAGCAGCGTGGACCATGTCGGCGACGGCATCCCTGACGGCTGGCGGCGGCAATACTTTGGCGGCAGCGGCACCACGACCAACGCCATTTCTTGCGCCAGTTGTGACGCGGATGCTGATGGCGTCAGCAACTACAACGAATACATCGCAGATACAAACCCGACCAACACGCTCTCGCACTTCAAAATTCAAAGCGTCACCAATCTTGCCGGCTTGAAGGTGTTCTACCAATCCTCGTCCAGTCGAAAATACTCGCTGTGTTACACCACCAACCTGACTTCGGGCGTGTGGAATTCCATCTCATCGCAAACCAACATCCCCGGCAGCGGCGGCGTGGATTCATTAAGCGACACTGCCCCCGGTGATGCACATCGGTTCTACCGCATCAGCGTGCGCGTGCCATGATGCCTGCCTAACAACGAATCAACGCATGACCACAAAAAGCCAAGCGGCAAACATTCTGAGATTGACCACACGCATCGTGAACTCCTTCACTCGGTCCTTCGTCGCGGTGCTGTTAACTGGCTTGCCAGCCAACGGACTACACGGCGCTCAATCCTACACCATCGTGGGCACCGGTCAGGCCAAGTGCTACGACAACCGCAACGAAATCGCTCCGCCCAAACCGGGCCAGCCGTTCTACGGCCAGGACGCCCAGTTTCAAGCCCATCCGGCCAGCTACACGCTGAGCGCCGACGGTCTGACCGTTCTCGACAACGTCACCGGACTCACATGGCAACGCAGCCCGGATGTGGACGGCAACGGCATCCTCAACCGCGCCGACAAGCTTACGTTGACCCAGGCCCGGGCCCTCCCCGCCAAACTCAACGCCGCCAGGTTCGGTGGCTTCGAGGACTGGCGCCTGCCGACGATCAAGGAGCAG
>Ga0194044_10000825_pt1 | contig 15581 bp, 11 predicted proteins | sample JunL4417m_MetaG_FD_155460 | JGI IMG/M metagenome (GOLD analysis project Ga0194044, IMG submission 155460) | Anoxic zone freshwater microbial communities from boreal shield lake in IISD Experimental Lakes Area, Ontario, Canada - Jun2016-L442-17m | ecosystem: Environmental > Aquatic > Freshwater...
CGCCGAAGAAGGCGCGGATGACCTCGCAGGAATACCTGCCGAGGATCGGCTCGACGAAGTCGGGATGATTGAATGCCAACGGTGATACCGAGACGTTCGTGAGGTTGCAGCGTCCGTTGCCGGTCGCCAGGATCTTCCTCCCCACACGAGCATCCGCCTCGAGAAGTGTGACGGCTACGCCGAGGCGCGCCGCTGCGATGGCTGCCGACAGTCCAGCGGCTCCCCCACCGATGATCAGCACTCTGGACCCGGGCATCGCATCCTACTCAATTCTGAGGACAGTATGGTGTGTCCAAGAGCCATCTTAGATGTCTCCCCTGACGCAGTCGCTACCGCGCGCTTGCTCCTACAATGGTGTCCAGCGTGCCCATATGCCACTCTCCACCGGACGGACACCGCTCGCACCGGTCAACTCCATTTCGCCGGACACAATATCTCCGCGGCCCAGCACCTCAGTCATCAGGCTCTCGAGTCGCACAGTCGTCACGCCAAGTGTGTGCGACGTAAGGAGTACAAATGCGGGCTCGTCGGTCAGCAGCGCCCTGCATTGTCCCAGCGTCAAGACGAGATCCCTATCGATTCTGTACTGCTCACCCTTGGTACCGTGTCCGAACGAGGGCGGGTCCATCATGATCGCATCGTATTTGCGACCGCGCCGAATCTCGCGATTCAGGAACTTGCCAACGTCCTCGACGATCCATCGTATAGGAGCTTCATCCAGTTGGTTCAGGCCAGCGTTCTCTCGTGCGCGTGCGACCATCGACTTCGAGGAATCCACATGGCACACCGAGCAGTCGGCGCGTGCGGCAGCCAGCGTTGCGCCGCCCGAGTACGCAAACAGGTTGAGGACGTTCATTCTCGCGCCGTTGGGTGACCTGAGCGCGCAGGTAATCCAATCCCATAATTCGCGCGTCTCCGGGAACACGCCGAGATGACCGGCGGGCGAAGGCTTCAGCAACACCGCTATGCCGTTGATTGTGACAATCCAGCTTGCGGGCAGCTCGGCATCGCCACGCATCTGCCATCCGAGCTCCCGGTCGAAGGAGGCAGTGGACATCGCCCACGTCTCGGGCTCCTGTTTCTCCCAGACAGCTTGGCCACACGGGCGTGACAGAACCACATCGCCGAATCGTTCGCACTTGCGCCCGTCACCGCTGTCCAACAGCTCGTATTCGTTGTTGACCGTATGTTTCGTGTCCATCGTCGATGACATTCCCTGTGGTTGCTGGCACGCCCAGACGCTTGCATCAGGATAGCGTTTGTGAGGTCAGCGCAATCGGACCGCCTGATGGTGATTCGCACACGCGCGACCAGGCAGACGTCACCGTAGCACCCAGCTGGCCGTCGACAATCCCTTCGCCAAAACACAACAGGACACCCGTAGGTGCCCTGTGTTCAATGCAAATGGTCGGGCTGACAGGATTTGAACCTGCGACCCCTTGACCCCCAGTCAAGTGCGCTACCAAGCTGCGCCACAGCCCGAACTGTAGTTCTACCTGCGGAAACTCAATTCTCAAGCTCCTACCGCTCAGCCGTCTAAGGCCGTTAGGGGCAGTATAGGGACGGTTCTTTCGGAACCGCGTCCCTAGCAGGCAGCGTATCGTACCATTCCTGAAGCCGATTTGTAGACCCCAAATGGTCATTCCATATGGGCATTCGGCAACAGGAAATGCCATGCGCGGGCACAGAGAGCTTTGCCGAATCCACTCATGCTTTCCGGTCGACCTGCCCACGTGTCTCCTCTGGTACGGTAGCTGGGCAAGATCACCTTGCTCTGACGCTCGTGCGAACTGTGGAACGGGGGACCATGACTGCGTCTTCTGCTGAACGCACCATTCTGGTCATGGGTGCGAGCGGATACATCGGCTCGCACCTCCTCGAAGCCCTGTCCTCCTCGCCTCACCGTCTGCGCGCGGCGGCCCGGAGACCAGAGAAGGTGCAATCTCTTTCGGGCATGGCCATGGTCAAAGCTGACGCCCTCGATGAGCAAGCCGTTGGCGAAGCCCTTGCCGACGTCGACATCGCGTTCTACCTCGTCCACACGCTCGGCGCTGGCGCAGGCTATGCTGAGCGCGACCGGCGAGCAGCGACGATCTTCGCCAAGGCAGCAGCCGAGAAGGGCGTGCATCGCATCGTCTACCTGGGCGGACTCGGCGACGACAAGGCGGTCCTCTCGGACCACCTCGCTAGTCGTCAGGAGGTAGGCACCATTCTGGCCTCTACCGGCGTTCCCGTGATCGAGTTTCGCGCATCTATCGTCATCGGCACGTACTCCACGTCGTTTGAGATGATTCGCAACCTTGTCGAGAAGCTACCGGTAATGACGACGCCGTCCTGGGTGCGGATGCCTGCACAGCCAATCGCGATCTCTGACGTGCTGGCTTACCTCATTGCCGCGATCGACACGCCGCATCATCCGACGGGGCACGCCGTCTACGAGATTGGTGGCTCCGACGTGGTGAGCTACGGCGACATCATGCGTCTCTACGCTCAGCGCCGCGGACTCAAGCGCCTGGTCATTCCCATACCGCTGCTCTCTCCGGGTGTGTCGGGTTGGTGGCTTCACCTCTTCACGCCCAAGGAGGCCACAGTCGGACGCCAACTCGCGCAGTCTCTTCGCTTTCCCACCGTGGTGACGAGCCCAGCGGCGCGTACCGCCTTCCCCGAGATCTCCCCTATCGGGACCGTCGAGGCAATCGACCGCGCTCTCGCAGACGAGGCCGAGGAGTTCGAGAGAATCAACTGGACCGAGGAGCTCCGGGGCGCCGAGGAACCGACCTCCCTCCTCAGGGCCGGACGCTACGTCGATTCACGCGTGATCCGCGTCTCATGCCCGCCCGAAGCCGCCTTTGACCCCGTTGCGTGCATCGGCGGTGAGCGCGGATGGTACGCCTACGACACGCTCTGGGACATCCGCGGCTTCCTCGACATCCTAGTCGGCGGTCCTGGTCACAGGCGCGGTCGTCGAAACCAGTACGTCTTAGTCGAAGGCGACTACCTTGAGTGGTGGCGCGTCGAGCGGATCCTCCCACCCTCGCTGCTGCGACTGAAGGCCGAGATGCGCATGCCCGGCGACGGATGGCTTCAGTACGAGATCTCACCCACCGAGGACGGTTCGCTCGTTCGTCAGACGGCCATCTTCCACGCGAAAGGGCTTCTTGGCCTCATGTACTGGTATGTGGTGCTGCCGTTCCATCACTTTGTATTCAACGGCACGTTGCAGGGCATCGATCGCGAGTGCCGAGCTTTGGTGGCCGGCCCCAACACGTGCCCGCTGCCTGGAGCGTATGACGTCGCCCTGAGGGAGCGCAGGGGCGCCGACGCGGGTTCCGAGAAGAACTAAGCGATCGGGCTCTGCCCGAAGCCGGGTAGCCTCTTACCGGCGGCTGCGGTCAGCCCGCCGGCAACCTCCTACTCCATCCGAGGCACACCCTCAGCCTCATCGCCGCAGTACAGCACAACGTGCACGTCCTCGACGGTGATCAGGCCTGCCGGCAGCATTGCCGACCACACTTCGGCCAGCGCGGTTACTCGGACTGAGTCGTCAATCACGCTGACCACCACCGGGCAGTCGGTCGACATCCGAAGACCATGCTTGGCGACCTCGCGACTCGACGCGCCGTAACCGGTCATCCCGCGCAGCGCCGTGGCGCCAGCGCAGCCTTGGATTCGAGACTGGTCGACAAGCGCCTGGTAGAGGGGCTTGTCCTGATACATCTCATCCTCGCCCACATACGCCGAGAGGCGCTTAGCATTGCCTACCAATCCGTGTTTCACAGTAATCTCCCCTGTCGCCGTATCTCGGCAGCCTGTCGGGCAAAGGGCGCAAAACGCCCCCAGAGCTCCGATGCGATTCTTGTCTTGCGCATCACTGGCAACTCCTCCACACCATCGGCAGTGACGACCCACACCCGATTCTCGTCGGAAGCGAAGCCCAGTCCCGGCCGGGACACGTCGTTTGCAACGACGGCATCCAGGCCCTTGTCGGCGAGTTTGCGCGAAGCAGCAGCCAAGACATCCTGCGTCTGAGCTGCAAATCCCACCAGAAAGCGACCGTCCTTGTCGGCAGCAAGCTCACGCACTATGTCGACGGTGCGCTCAGTCTCGATGACCAAAGCCGCCGAGGACTTCTCCTGCTTGTGCGCGGATGGCGCAATCGGACGGAAATCCGAGACCGCCGCGGTGGCAACCAGCACGTCGCACGCAGGGTAGGCGTCGACGCAGGCTTGTCGCATCTCCTCGGCGGTGGTTACTCGCACTGTGCGTACGCCATAGGGATGCGGGAGCGTGGTGGGTCCACTGACCAGCGTGACTGAGGCGCCTCGGCGTGCGGCTTCATGGGCGATCGCGTAGCCGGTCTTGCCGCTGGAAGCGTTGCTCAGGAAGCGGACCGGGTCGATTGCCTCGCGAGTGGGACCTGCGGTGACAAGCACACTGACTCCGGCCAGGTCGCGGGTGCGGCCGACTTCGGCCAAGATGGCTTCGGCGATGGTGTCGAGGTTGGCGAGGCGTCCCTCCCCCACATCTCCGCAGGCGAGCTCTCCGCTCTCGGGCGCAACGATGATCGCTCCACGTGCGCGCAGGGTCTCGACTGCAGTTTGTGTCGTCTCGGCTCGCCACATGTGCTCGTTCATGGCCGGCGCAATAACTAGCGTCGCCTCGGTGGCCAGCGCGGTGGTCGAGAGTAGATCATCCGCACGTCCGTGGGCCAGCTTGGCGATGGTGTTGGCGGTGGCGGGAACCACGGCGAACACATCGGCTTCCTGGGCTAGAGAGATGTGGTGCACGCGTGCATCGGCCTCGTCCCACAAGCCCACCGCGACCGGCTCATCGGTCAGGGCGCGAAACGTGGTCGGGCCTACAAAGCGAGTTGCCGCCTCGGTCATCACGACTTTGACTCGGCAGTTGGCGCGCATGAGCGTCCGAGCGAGCTCGCACGCCTTGTAGGCGGCGATGCAGCCGGTCACGCCCAGAACAACCGTGGGCTTTTCAGATGATGGCGTCATGGGGACAAGTATGGCATGCCCCATCAACCGCATGCCTCATGAGAGGACGCCGTGTCCACGCAACCTGCACCCTACGGACCCGAGGTTCGCATTCGCATCGGCGGACCGGCCGGCTTTGGAATCAAGGCTGCTGGCCAGATGCTCGCCCGAGTGTTTGCCCGAGGTGGTTACCACACTTTCGACCTGACCGAGTACCCCTCGCTCATCAAAGGCGGCCACAACTCCTACCACCTGCGGGTCAGCGAGCAGGAGATCTTCAGTCACGTCATGCCCACCGACCTTCTGCTCGCTCTCGACGCGCAGACCGTCAGCCTTCACCTCCCAGAGCTAACGCAAGGTGCCGCCATCATCTTCGATCCGGCCGATGCCGCCGCCGCTGATCTCGACCTCGCCGGCCGAGATGACCTGTGTCTGGTGCCGGTACCGCTGACAGATATCGTGTATGAAGTCGGCGGCGTCAAGATCATGCGCAACGTCGTAGCCTTGGGCGCGGTGCTTGGGCAGCTCGGATTCCCACTGCAAGGGCTTCTGGACTCGCTGGAGGCGCAATTCGCGCACAAACCAGCGGAGGTAGCCGAGCACAACGTCGCGGCCGCCACACGCGGCTTTGAAGTCGCAACTGCGCTGCAGTGCACGTCCCCCCACCGGCTCCAAGTTTTGCCGCCGCGACCATTCGTTCTCGCCGACGGGAACGAGGCTTGCGGGCTCGGCGCTCTGGCCGCCGGAATCGGGTTCTACGCTGCCTATCCCATGACACCCGCCAGCTCCCTGCTCACCTTCATGGCCAAGCACGCCGAGGACCAAGCTGTCGTGGTCAAACACACCGAGGACGAGATTGCCGCCATAAACATGGTTATCGGCGCGGCATTTGGCGGGACCCGCTCGATGTGTGCCACCTCTGGCGGTGGATTCGCGCTGATGGTCGAGGGGCTCGGCTTCGCGGGTGTCAGCGAATCGGCTGTAGTCGTGGGCCTGTTCACGCGTCCGGGTCCGGCCACCGGACTGCCCACCTATACAGAACAGTCCGACTTGCGGTTTGCCATCCACGCGGCTCAGGGCGAGTTCTCGCGCGTCATACTCGCACCTGGCGATCATGCGGATGCGTTTGACCTGACGTGGCAGGCGTTCAACTTGGCCGACCGTCTGCAGACTCCCGTGATTATCCTGGGGGACACCTACCTCTCGGACAACCGCCAGACGCTGGATCAGTTCGCAAGCGACGACGTCACTGTCGACCGTGGCGAGCTGGTAACTGAGGGCAAAGTCGAGGACTACGAGCGTTATGCGCTGACCGACTCCGGGGTGTCGCCGCGTGTGCTACCGGGTGTTGAGGGCGCGGTGCAACTCGTGAACAGCTACGAGCATGATGCGCACGGCTGGGCGACCGAGGATCCCGCGACCCGCGACTCACAGAATTCCAAGCGACTCGCCAAGCACAAACTCGCGGTGGAGCTTGCGCCCCCTCCAGTGGAGTTTGGACCGCGCGAGGCCGATCTGTCGATTCTGCTCTTTGGGAGCACCAAGATGCCTACGCGTGAAGCGATGAAGTGGCTTTCGGCCGAGGGAGTCACTGTCAATATGCTGCAGCTCGTCACGGTCTGGCCCTTCCCCGCCGCTTCCGTCGCCGAGTTTCTTGAGCGCTCTACGCGTTCACTGGTCATAGAAGGCAACGCCACCGGACAGCTGGAAGGGCTGGTCCGGGAGTTCTGCCTGCGCGAGCCGGGCCATCGGCTGCATCGCACTGACGGCCGTCCCTTCTCGCCCGAACTCATCTACGCCACTGTCCACCGCATTCTCGGACAACATGTCGATCTTACCGACGCCGGGGCTGTCGCAACGACCCGAGGAGCACGCTGATGCCTGACGTCAAGGAGTTCGCGACCGGCGCCAAGCCGACATGGTGCCCGGGATGCGGCAACTATGGAATGTGGGAGGCGCTCAAGCGTGCGCTTGCCCAGCTGGGCTGGGACAAGCGGGAGTTCGCCGTGGTGTGGGGAATCGGCTGCCATGGCAACGGCGCCGACTTTCTGGATGTCCAAGGCATGCATGCGCTGCACGGGCGCGCACTCCCGCCTGCGACAGCGCTTCGCCTCACACGCCCAGACCTGCACGTAATCGTAGAGATGGGCGACGGGGATGGCTACGGACTGGGCATGGGACACTTCATCCATACGCTGCGCCGCAATCCGGACCTCACCGTCATCGCCCACAACAACCAGATCTACGGACTGACAGCCGGTCAGGCCTCCCCAACAACCGACCACTTGACCCGAACGGTTTCCACTCCGACAGGCGTGCTCGAGGAGCCCGTCAATCCTATCGGACTTGCACTGGCCGAGGGCACAACGTTCATTGCCCGCGGGTTCGCCGGAGACATCCCTCACCTCACACAACTCTACGTACAAGCGCTCTCGCATAAAGGGCTTGCTCTTGTCGACGTATTCCAGCCTTGCGTCAGCTGGAACCACCACAACACCCTCCAGTGGTTCCGGGAGCGTGTGTACAAGCTCGAGGATACCGACTGGGACTCAACGAATAGAGTCGCGGCGTTTGAGCTCTCACTGTCGACATTCCACGATCTGACCTGCTCGCCTGAGACCTGCCGCGTCCCTATCGGCGTGTACTATTCCGAGTCTGGTGTGCCCACCTACGAGGACGGCGTGGCTGCTTCGCAGCAGCCCGGGTGGAAGCGCGCAGAAGAGCCGCAGGACGTGTCGGGTATTGCAGCGTCTCTCGGCTAGATAGTCCCGGCACGCTCGACTCGCCGAGAAGAATCATCACTCAAACCGGCGCGGCCTCTTGGCGATGCACTGTGAATCTGACCGATCATCCGACAGAACGGAGCTGCGACGTCGGGATCAAACTGAGTTCCGGTGCAGCGCTCAATCTCGGCAACGGCGTCTGATGCCGAAAGGCCACCTCCACCGTTGCCTGTCGCAATCAAGGACTCGTAGGCATCGCAGACTGCCAGAATCCTGGCCTCCACAGGAATATCAGTGCCGGACAGCCCGTCCGGATAACCAGACCCATCCCAATGCTCGTGATGATGGCGCACTGCGGGAAGGATCTCAGTCAGGCCCGCCGACGACAAAATCCGCTCGCCAAGAACCGGATGTTGTTCAAGAAGTTGCCGCTGCTCGTGTGAAAGGGAACCGGAGGAGCGAAGCACTGAGTCTGGAACACCGATCTTGCCGACATCATGCAGATGAGACGCGAGTACCAAGGCGGAGACGCTTGCCGCGGGCAAGTCAAGCACCAGCGCCAACGCGGCTACAAGGTCGGCAATGTTGTCCGAGTGGTGACGGTTGTCGGAATCTCGGGCGTCGACGGCCGACGCGAGAACCCGCATTGTGGTTCGTCTGGCCTGTGTCCTAGAAGCTGTGAGCCCCGACTCATCCAGAAGACCGGTAGTGAGCGTGCTGTCATAGACAACGATCGCCAATCCGTCCATCTTCGCCGCGATCGCCAACGCCTGACTCGAACACGAGAGCAGGTCATGCGCACCCGCAGCGGATGCGGGAAACATTGCGATACCTGCCGACAAAGCCACTGGCATTCCGTGCGACTCCACATCACGTGACGAGGCGATGAGTAGCTTCTCGGCGAGCCTGAAGGCCGCCTCAGCATCGACGCCTCGCGCGATCAAAACGAAGAGATCGCTAGTGGTGGTACACAGTGTCGTATCGCCCTCCGCTCCATTCGACAGAGCTCGTGCGACGGTGGCCACGACACGATTGACCTGATCTGGGCCACCGAGGTCGGAAACGGTCTTCAGACCGCCAATACCGAAGGAGATCACCGCCACGGTGGCATCTGCGTCTTTCGCAACGGCAAGATCACTTGTGAGTCGGCGGCGAAGATAGCGACCGTTGAAGAGGCCCGTCAGCGAGTCCATTGAGGCCTGATTGCGATTGAACACGGTCTCGCTCGTTTCCACCCACGATCTGGAAATCAAAACTAGCGCGAGAGCCGCGGCGGCAACGACGATAGGGAAACCCTCCGGGCGATCCCCGACGCGGAGTGCTGAAATGCCCAATGCCACGAAAGACGCCCCTAGAATGAACGCCCATAGGATCGAATACCACCACCGCCCGATAAGGGGCGACGACCCTGGATCCATATTCTGGTGAGCCTGCTGGCTGGTAGCACGGTATACCGTCGCCATGAACATCACGTAGTAGCCAAAACCGAGCGCAACAGTCGCCCACACCGACGCCTGCGGATCAGAGGCCGTCTTGATCTGGACGTAGGCGAACGTGGAACCTATTAGGCCGACACCATAGAGCGCGAAGGCGACCACGAGCAATCGTTCCCAAGAGCGCCAGCGATAGGTTCGCCTCACAGCGATCACAACGGTCATTGAGATCAGAATCACGAAGCCTACGACCGGATAGGCAGCCGAGACTACAGCTGACCGCCACGTCGCATCTGGAACGGATCTATACAATCCAAGTGTGACAAACCAATACACGACTGCGGTCAAGACGATCACGCCGCCCAGAGCATCACATGCGAGGCGAAGAGCTCTTCTGACGGGCAACGATTCAAGTGCGGTCAATCGAGCCAACACCCAGATGACCAACACGACGGCGCCAAGCTGAAGCAATTGGAAGGGCGCCGGAATGTTGGGTCCACGGACATCAACGGTACTGCAATACCAGGTGATATAGCTCTCAGACGAAAAGATGAGAATGCTGATTCCGGCAATCAAGAGCCAGAGTCGTCTCTCAGCGTGGCTAACCCGAACAGCAAGCCACAGAGAGGCGATGAGCACCAGCCCAATCGGAAGCAGGTAGATCAAGACATCGATTAGGGGGATGCGCCCGACCTGAGAAATGCCCACAGACCGCAGAGCCACCGCCGCCGAGATCAGGAGTGCGTAGCCGCACCAAGCGACGAATCTCAGAAAATGGGCCCTACTAGGACGAATACTCATCCCAGAACCGCCCACTTGTCGGACCACCCGAGGGAAGAAGTCGTGCCTATCACGTTGATGAAGATCTCGGCGAGGGCCGGATCAAACCGTCTTCCGATTTGATGGTCGATCTCCTGCAGAGCTGCCGAGCGTGACATGGATCTTCCGCTGCGACGGCCCGTCACCATTCCGTCGTAAGCGTCTGCCAACGCGATGATCCGAGACTCTATGGTGATCTCTTCACCGGACAGTCCGTCCGGGTAGCCGCTACCGTCCCAGCACTCATGATGGCTTCGCACGGCCGCAGACGCCCCATCCACTCCTACCGACTCTACGAGCTGGGCACCTAGAAGCGTGTGTTCTTGTGCGGCAAGCCTCCTTGAAGCTGAAAGGGGCCTGGCAATGACCTCATCGGGCAACGCTATCCGCCCCACGTCGTGCAGCATGGCCGCGATCTCCAACGTTGTGAGCTGAGCGTCTGTCATCCCGACGCTCTCACCAAGCATCAGCGCGATTGCCGCGACATTTCGCGAATGGTAGACGGTGTGCGGATCCCTTGCGTCGGCCGAAACCGCGAGAGCACGCGCAAGAGAGTAGTGCAGCTGCTTGTCATCAAGCGACAGGCGCTCTTGGCTTCCAAGGGCGTGAACGATTCTCTCGTCGTATCTTACAGCCGAGCCTCTACCGTGGTATTTGCTCCACACTTGCGCCGCGATGGCCTTTTCGGCGAGTTCACCAGCGTCAGCTGAGGCATCCACCGAAGACGCCACACCCATGGAGGCCGACAGAACGAGACCACCACCGAGGTAGACATCGGACACCGATGCAAGGAGCTCCGAGGCAATCGACATGAAGCGATCTGCGTCAAGACCTGACGCGATCACGGCAAACTCGTCGCCAGCAAGCCGGAAGACGGTGCCTCTCGAACCAACTACCTTCACAAGACCCTCGGCCACATCACAAAGGGCGTCATCCCCAGCCCGCCGTCCAAGAACATCGTTGACCCGTGCGAAGTCATCCAAGTTCAGGACTGCGGTGGTGTAGGCCTCCCGTGATCCTTGCGCCAGTCGGGCAACTGCTTCGAGTTGGTCGTCAAATGCACGGCGATTCCCGATACCTGTGAGAGAGTCCCTCAGCGCAGTCTCTCGCGACGCTCCGCTCGCGAAGCTGATTAGCGCAGCACGAGCAAGCAGGGCAAACGTAGCAACGACACCCAAAGCGAAATACACCGAGCTCTCTTCGGTATTTGGAGCGTTGAAAGCCCAAACTGCTCCAAGAATCACTACACACAGCGTGAATAGTGACATCGCCCCAGTAACCCACTCCGACTCGGCTCCCATCGGCCGTGACATCACCTGCACCCACGACCCGTGTCGGTCCCTGACTCGCGTGATGGCTGCGATTGCCCACAGTGAGTATCCGACCAAGAAGAAATCCCCCGTGATCGCCAAACTCCAGCCCCCGACTCCGGGAGCGGCTCCTGAGTCGAATATGAACGGCGCAACGATGATTCCTACAGCGAACACTCCGACCGAGACCCCGAGAAGAATGAAACGCTGCCGCTGTCGCACGCTCATCCGGCGCAAACCAAACCAGAGCCAGCCCACCGCAAAGAGCATTACAACGCCAAGGAAGGAGTATGTCGCCCACCTGACGGCATACTTCCAACTGAGTTGACCCCCCACGGTCCCACTCCAGAGGTGGAAGAGCAGCAGCAGCGTCAGAACCACCACGGTGACAGCGTCGGTCAAGAACCGAAACCGGGCGAGCGTGTCGTATCTCTTCAAACCGGCAACTCTCACGAGCAGAAGGAAGAACACGCTGCTGGCGGCGAGATTCAGCCAGTCACAAAGGGCAATCGCAAAAGGCCCTGTCTGACCCACGGCAATCTGATACCAGCTGAAGTAGCCCTCACTAGCAACGAGCATCCATCCCGCACAAGAAAGCAGGCCCCAGACTGCGCGTTCATCCCCGGGAGGCGCCATTCGGAAAGCTTGAAGTGTGAACACCGCGACAGTGAGCACAGTCGCCACGACGAGGACTTGAGATGCCACAAAGAGCGCGGGAGTCGATGACTGGCGCGCCACCAAGTAGGCAACGCAGACCGTGGCGAAGAGAACCCATGACCAAGTGGAGGCACGACCCTCAATCGGATTCACACAACCCCCGCCTCATCGATTTCCGAAGACGCACGCACCAGAGCGCGAACTCCCCGCAAGAGTATAGCTAGACACCAGGGTGCGGCCTAAGAGTTGTCCTAGATGAGACCGAGCTGGCGCCCCGCCACTGCGAAGGCCGAAAGAACCAGATCGACGTCTTCATCGGTATGTGTCGCCATCAGACACGTTCTCAGGCGGTCGCTGCCGCGAGGCACGGCCGGGTGCACGATCGGGCACACAAAGACGCCCTGATCAAAGAGCAGGCGCGTCAGATCCATGGTCAGTCCCTCGTCCCCAACAAGCACGGGAACGACACACGTCGTCGAGTCCATGGTGTTCCAGCCCTGCGCCTGAAGTCCTGCGGCGTAGAGGTCCTGTATCCGGTGAAGCTCGGTGACACGCCAAGGCTCGTCCTCGATGACGTCAAACGCCTCCAGCGCCGCAGCAGTCGAAGCCGGTGGAAGCGCCGCCGAGAAGATGAACGGACGCGAGAAATGTCGCAGAAAGTCCACCACGTCCCCGTTGGCAGCCAGATAGCCACCAATGCTGGGAATCGACTTGGACAGCGTGCCCATCTTCAAGTCGATGGAGCCGACCATGTCAAAGTGCTCCTCGATGCCGTGCCCGGTGGCCCCGAGCGAACCAATCGAGTGAGCCTCATCGACCATCAGCCGAGCTCCATAGCGCTGGCAGAGTGCCTTGGTGGAAGGTAAATCCATGATGTCGCCATCCATCGAGAACACGGAATCGGCGACGACCAGGATGGTACTGTGCTCCCCTTGCGCAGCCGCAAGCAGCTTCTCAAGGTGATCCATGTCATTGTGCCGATAGGTGCGCCACTTCGCCCCCGAGAGCAGCGCCCCATCCACGATGGATGCGTGATCCAGCTTGTCCATCAGGATCAGATCGCCCGGACCTGTGAGCCCGGTGATGATCGCGATGTTGGTGACGTAGCCGCTGGAATAGACACAGGCGTCGTCGCGCTGTGAGAACCGTGCGATGCGGGATTCGAGAGCGACATGCAGGTCATTGGTCCCCGTAAGCAAACGCACTCCACCTGCGCCAGTGCCGTACGTCTCGACGGCACGCTCTGCAGCAGCGTCAATCCGCGGATGACCGATGAGCCCCAGGTAACTGTAGGAAGCGAGCATTACCATCTCGCGACCGTCGGCCATGGTGACTCGGTGATTGACCGGCCCAACCGTGGGCTGCAGATAGAAGTAGCGATCCGCGCCCTTCATCGCGATGCGGCGAGCACGAAACTCCACCAGTCGAGCGTCGATTCCGTCGCGTACCAGCGTGGCCTCAAGCATGCCGATAACCTCTCCCCAAAGGGCTCCCCGTCGGCTGACGGCGCCATGTACACAACTTTGTGCACATGGTAGCACGCAGTGATTGTAGGAGATATGCGCTGTGAGGGGACAGCAGGGCATCCGCCGCGATACGTACACGCTCGAGAAGCTACTGAGGCGTGCTCGGCTGCTCCAAGACTCCAGCTTGTACCGCCGCCTTGAACTGCTCAGGCAACAGGGGGGATTTCCAGTTTCCGCTCACGTAGGCGAAGCCATAGATGGTGAACCAGAGCCCCACTACTATGAGCGGCCAAGCCCAAGGCGGAATGACGAACCGACCCAGCGCCTTGGCCTGGAGACAGCCTTCTTCAGGGCAAACTCTGACGCAGTCCATGCATCCATCACATTCGGTGTCGTTAACGGTGTGCGAGGCCTCCACGCGCACGAACGCATGGCACACCTTGTCGCAACGACTGCAGTGAGTGCAGGCGTCATCGCTGCGAACGACCTTGCATGGTGACAGCTCTCCCACGGCGCTGTAGATGCCGCCAACCGGGCACAGATACCGGCACCAGACCGGGCCAAACAACAGCGATAGCAGTCCAGCGAAGAGAATCACGAGCAAGTACGTCGGCTGGATCATCATCGAGATCGTCTTGATATCGGCCACCCACATATAGGGAAGCGACCTGAAGTCCACAGCCTCAGCGACCGGAACCAGCACCAGGAGCAGAAACACGATCACGGCGGTCAGAATGTAGCGAAACACCCGACCCGTCAGATCGAGCCAGCGAGGGATACGGATGTTTCGACCCATAGTCTTGCGTCCCGCAAGCGCGAAATACTCCCAGAACGTGCCGAGCGGACAGATCCATCCGCAAAAACCGCGTTTAAGGAGGATGGAAACCGCGAGCGCTCCGATGATGATGACGAGACCGGCGGGCAGAAGGGCGTCCCATCCCCCGCCGCGAACCATCCCAAAGAAACTGGTGAAATGGCCTACCGGAAGAAGACCCGCCGGAGCTTCGGGGCGCGCGACATACGGTCCTGTGCCCTTTGTCCACGCTGCGAAACGCATCAACTGCACGCAAGCGAAGATGAAGTAGACGAAGAATGCGGTCTTTATGAACCAGCGGCCAGTAATGAATGCGCGAACGCGGAGCCAGAACTGCATCGGAAGTACCCTTCGAGTCGTGAGTCGATAATGGGAGCCAGCAGAAGCGCGCCGAGTGTATCGGAAAGTCCGACCGGCTAGCTACGCGCCATGCAGCTCCGCCACCCGCGCAAAGAGATGCTGATACCCGCCGATAAGCGCGTCAAACGTGAACTTCTCGGCCAGGATTCGTGCCTGCATTGGCTCGGGCCGGTGGACTATGCACTCGCGAAGCCTTCTCGCCAGATCATCCACGTCGCGATAGCGGAACTGGGCCGGGTAGAGCTCTCGATAAGCGAGTCGGTCCGGGACAAGGGGAAGACACCCCGCAAAGGACGCCTCGACCATCGCGATGCCAAAGAATTCGTTGACCGCTGTGGAGACTGCTACATCTGAGCTTGCGAGAAGAGCAGCGTAGGCGTCACGACTCTCTGGCTGCCCCAGATGAACCAGACGGCCTCCCAGCGTCTGCTCGGCGCTGAGGATGGCGTCTGGGACATCTCGAAACGACTGCCCGGCTACCGCAACCTCAAAATCCAGCCCCTCCTCCGCAAGCTGGGCGACCGCGCTGAAGAAGTCATCGGGGTTCTTGTCGTGCTCCCAGCGGTGCGGCCACACGATTCTCAGCACATCGCCACGTGTGGGGGCGAGTCGATTCAGGGCCGTCGGATCAAAAGGGGGTGCCAGGACGCAGGACTTCTCTCGGATTGTCTCGGCGACGCCGACGGGATGGTGGTCGGGAAACTCGCGCAAGAACCCTGGAATCGCGTCGAGGAAGGCATCGCGGTTCCATGCGGTGTTAAACACGCACGCCTCAGCCGACAGGGCGCTGGTGATGTTGGTCAGCGGAAACTGGAAGTCCCACTCGGCAGTGTTTCGGTTTGGATAGACGAGCTGGTTCTCGTGGAAGTAGACGACCGCCGGAATTGCCGAGACTCTGGCGCCGACAAGGCCGCGATACTCGGCGAGGTTCAGAAACGTCGACGCGAAGACTACGTCGAAAGGTCGCTCGTCGAAGAGACGGCCGTCGCGCGCTGCCTCGCCAAGACACGTCGT
>Ga0194044_10000826_pt1 | contig 15562 bp, 10 predicted proteins | sample JunL4417m_MetaG_FD_155460 | JGI IMG/M metagenome (GOLD analysis project Ga0194044, IMG submission 155460) | Anoxic zone freshwater microbial communities from boreal shield lake in IISD Experimental Lakes Area, Ontario, Canada - Jun2016-L442-17m | ecosystem: Environmental > Aquatic > Freshwater...
CTTACAGGATGATCCCACGGGGCTGGAGCGATTGGTTGTCTCCTGATAGACGTTCTTTATGACCGCTATCCCGGATTCTCCCACTCGCTGCACGATGCTGACGGGGCGCAAAAATCGTGCTGCATAGTCGATCAGGTAAAGGAAAACCACAACCGAAACCATTCCCAGCGACCCTGCAATGAATAAATTGAATTGATGGACTATCTCACCGCCCATTCTGGTCAACACTCTCACGGCGAACAACAAGGTGAAGACAAAATAACCTACGATGAACCGGATCGTGTTGTCCCGCAAAAGCGTCGTCGCGATGATCCGTGGCGTATATTGCCCGCCTGCTACTTGAATCGCCACAAGTAGCGAACCGAATGTGAATACGAGGAAAGAAAGGTTCATCGTGACGATCGTATCAAGAGCCGACCGCGCTCCCACCATAGTCAGACCATAAAACGCGGTCATTTCGTCAATTTGTCCTGTCCGCAGGAGCCAGCCGCCGATACCGTACGTGATACGGCCGATCACCAAAAAGGCCAGCAATGAGAGGAAAGGAATGAACCACAGCGAGTTCCTGATGTAGCTCTTTATGATGTATTGTCGATTCCATTGCATTTTCTATTCTCCGCAATTAAAAGCAGTTTACCGTTCACCGTTCACCGTTCACCATTCACCATTCACCGTAAAAAAACGGACGACGGTCAACGGTCAACAGCGTTAAAATCCACTGCCGCCCGTGCGGCCCTGGTGATACTCTCCCAGTGGCTACCCAAATAAGCCGGGACACTTTAGATGTGGCTCATCACTCAAATGCCGGGATTGCCCCTGCCCAGGCAACGTAGGTGGTTTGCTACCTTAACTACTTGAGATTAAAACTGTCCCGCCTTATGTGGGTAGCCGTATTGCGTATAATTGACTTTGCAGATTTCTTCAAGGCATTTTCGATGGTTTCCAACCCGCATGTATGCGAGATTTCGTCGAACCGGATATCCGGGCGTTCTTCGGCCATCTCGACCGCCAGAAGCACCAGATGGTATTCATCCGACTGCAAATGGCGCAGCAGCCCTTCATTGTCCGTCCAGAGTTCCTCGACCATGATGGCGCGCACTTCATCCACGCCCCGGTAAAGCCGTGAACTGATGCAACTTGGCTCGTACTGGACCTGTGCGCTTACATACCCCAGAATGTCGATCGCCTCGCTTTGCTTATCCAAAGGGATCAGCATCCTGATGGTGGAACGAACCATGTTCTTTCTCAAACGGTTATCCTTACACTGATTCATGAGTCAACCTCGACTATAAGTATCTATACTGCGAACGGGCATAATTTGAACTTTCCATAAACTCCCTCTCCCAGCGGTGGAAGGTTGGGGTGGGTGGTTCAAAATAATCTTCTTTATTTCCTTAGCCATAATTGTGTTCATCCTTTCATTCGGTTGTTCATCACCGGAGCTGCGGTGATGGCGGTTTCTTTAAAGACGGCCCGGCCGCTCGTTAATGTCACCGTGCCCCCCGCGTGCGGCGCGCCGGATCGTGATCAATGTGCTTTCATGGTGTAACCTCCAGGGTGAAAATATGATAGGGCCAGGGTTGCAAATCCGGGTAAAGTCCGCGTTCATGCAAATTCTTTCCTTCGCGGCTATAGCAGACAGCGCTTAGCAAGTCCGCGAGCCTGGGCTGCCCGGTGTCGCCGTTCGAACTGTAGTTCTCCCGCACAGTCCCCCACTGCTGCTCGCTCAGATAGGGGCCCCATTTCCCAAGCCGATAAGCGGCGGCAAGACTTACACCTACTGTATGGCTATACCGTTTACGCCCTCCCAAGCAATTACCGATATAAAAATAAATCAAACCTGCGTCTTTTTAGCAAACGCCATTTTTTTCTGTTCTTCATCGGCGAGTATTTGCGACAGGGCTGCCGCGGCGCCGGCTGTGAGGTGGTCGACGGCTTCCGGAGACAGGTCAGTTTCGGCGGGTTTGGCTCCCCCTGATGATTTCTCTGGGCCGTGAGGAATTTCGACGATCACTTTGCGATGGGCGTAATGGATTCCCTTTTTAGCCAGGGCATCAGTAATCATTTCGAAGGCCTTTCGCTGAATAATGCCCTGCCTGCCGAATCTGGCCGTAAATCTCACACGGAAGGTCATCACCGAATCAACGACGGTTTGCACCCCCATGGATTTGACCGGGAGTAGTATATCCGGAGCCAGTTCCGGATCTTCCATGAGCTGCTGGCCCACCTTTTTAATGATTTTTCGCACCTGCTCAATACTGGTGTCGTAGGGAAGACTCAGCTTGAATTTTACTACAGCGCCGCCCCGATTGAAGTTCGTGACGGCGCCCAGCTTGCTGAAAGGCACAATCTGCATGGCTCCCTTGTCAGCCCGCAGGTTGACGTTGCGCAGCGAAAACCCTTCCACGGTTCCGGATACGCTGCCTGCCTGAATGTATTCACCCACCCGGAAGGTGTCGTCCACCAGGTAGAATATGCCGGACAATATATCCGACACCAGCTTTTGAGACCCGAAGCCGATCGCCAAACCAAAAATGCTGGCGCCGGCCAGGAGAGGCGCGATGTTAATGCCCATACTGGAGAGCACAATCAGCGTCGTAATGACCACCAGAACCGTTCCCGCAAATTTGCGGAGCACGGGCAGCAGGGTGAAGCTGCGGTCCAGCGTTTGACCGCTCATTTCTTCTTCGTCATCCACACTTACTTCAGAGGACGGCGCCAGCGCCTCCAGTTTCTGGTGGACGTACCGGTTGATCTGACCCCAGATCACATGGGCCAGGATCAGGGTCATCAGAACGCTGAAGGCCGCTTCACCCACTTTATCCAGTAATGGCAGATCGATTCCCCAGATATTGGAGAGCCACACCACCAGTGTAAACAAAATGATAGCACGGACAAATCCAAAAGCGACCGTAAAATACCGCGTATTCTCTTCCGCAGCCGTCTTTCGGATCGTTCCAAGCGTTTCCATGACCAGCCATTTGCCGGCCCTGGCACTCACCAAATATAGCGGAACAATCAAAAAACTGATGACAAAGGCCTGATCGTTTTGCGGACCATACAGCAAAAACCGTCCGATCGCCACAAGCCACACGATTGCGGCATATCCCATCGCCAGAATATGCCAACTGGCAGCCATTTGATTCCGGAACCAGGAAATGTCGCCCGATGGCCCCTGGCCAGTCTGCCGCAAATGATCCGCCACCAGCATTCTGCTTTGCCACACGAACCGCCCCAGCAACCCCATGAAAGGAATGGAAAGCGCAAAGGTGATCAGAAAGATGCCGTTTATCGGGACTTCCAGTTTCTGAAGGAACAGCATCATTACACGCACCCCGACAAAATAGCCGACCACCAGAGTGAAATTCCTATGAAGGTAGCCGGCCGTTGCATCCGAGACCGGTGCCAGGCGAAGCTGAGCGGCATGGGGGGACAAAATCAGGTGGAACAGGAGGGTGGTCAGGCGAATCAATACAATGACCATCATTGCGGCGATGAAAACAAGCCTGCCCCCCTTATGGGCAAAGGGGATCACAGCGTACATCAGTGCGCTTGTCAGGGTGAAAACAACAATTCCCAGAAAATCCGGCAGGAGTCTCATCATGGCGGTACCGAAGCGCTGCGCGCCACGCATGACCGGCGCCGCATCGAAACGTTCCTGCATGCCGGCGCTGAATCGCCGGCAAAACCGCTCCACCGCCAGCGCCATGCCAATGATCACAAGCAGACCGAGAAAAACCTTAAGCAGCACAGTCAGGTCCTCCCCATCGAAACTCTTCTGGATGGCTGTCGCCACATCAGGGAAAAACTGGGGCAGATACCGTCCCAGTCCCAAAACCCGCTGCTCAAAAAGGATGGAGATTGATTCCAGCGAGTGTATTCCGCCGGATTCTCCGGTTGACTGAGAATTCTGGTTGGCCTTGGGCAGGGTTTTCTCCAACTGCTGAATCAGAATCTGCCGCACCTGCTCATCGCTGAGCCGCGAGAGCATTTTGTTGATGTCGTCCTTGGATTTTGGCTGCATGGTTTCAATCGAAGGGGTGGGCGGAGTGGCTTTTTCCTTGCCGGCAGACCCAGATTCAAAGCAAATCAGAATCAGGCAGATAATGAACATAAAGCGGCTGATAATCATGATCTGTCGAAAAAAATGTACAGTTAAATTGTTCATAAGACTCTCCGGCTCCTCGCTGTCTATAAAAGAAACAGAACACATCCAGATTGCATTGATGCTCTCACTCCCATAGAAGGTTGTGAAGCGTCAACTCGCAAGGGTTAAAAAGCCTGCGATGCAAGATGCTCCAAAAGAATTCTACGCACTTCTTCAATGGTGAATGGGTGTTCCTGACAGGAGTGCTCGGAGCGTACAACAAACTCCGACGCCACCCCGTCCAAGTGGGCGCTTTTAAATTCGACCACACCGTCGTTGCCCTCCAGGGGATCGTCGTCGCCTTTGACGGCAATGATCGAATGAGATGTAACGCCGGGTTCAATGGGAATATCGGCAAGAACCATCAGAGACTTATTATTCGGAGACATTGAATCCAGGCTTGTCGGCATCCTGCCACCCAACCCGGAGGGAAGCCTCAATTTCCCTTCCATGCTCAGAATAGAGGCAGCCCCCTTGATTGTCGCGACCGGCAGACTGACGATGCGGCGGATTAAATTTCGAATCCAGTCCGCTGCCAGAAAACTGCCGCGATGCGGTGTAGAGATAAAAACAACCCGCTTGACAAATGGCAGGGGCTCATAAAACAGCCATTTTCGGATTAATTCTTTGCCTTCTGGTTGAATATCCATTTGATCGAGCGGGATATCACTCAAAGAACGCCAGAGTTTGTCATCTGTTTTAACCACTGTCTGTTTTGCCAGCAGCCCCCCCTGGCTGTGTCCAATGACAACCATCTGATCCATTGCCAGGTCAAGATTGTCCGGATCAAGTTCACGGCGTTTCTGAATGAGGACTTCCCTAAGAGCTGCTGCCGAATCCACAATGACACGACTGCTGTTATACCGGAATAACCATATCTGGTAGCGCTTTTGTAATACCGGATCTGAGCGGAGGGTGTTGAGCATCTCCGCCCACCAAACCAGATCGCTTGCAGTCCCATGTACAAAGACCAAAGGTATGCGTCCCTTCACATAGGGTTGGAGCATCACCAGTTGCGGTTGGATCTCTTCTGCGATCATCAAAAACCTACGCAGTCCCGCTGACCATATATCGGGATTATCTAATGCATAGGCGATGGGCGCGGTTGAATCCGTTTCCATGGGTACCATTCGTCCGTTGACTATCAATTCAGTATTGTCAAAGGAGTCATACAACTCCAGTTCAGCCCGTTTCGTACCTCTCTCAATCTGGACACCGTCTCCTTCTATTCTCAGGAAAGCCGTCAGGGGAATCACTCTCTCTCCAGATAAAACCTTCGCTTTTGAATTAATCGCAATCAGCGGCAATCCCACGCCGGCGGACCGATTTCTGACTGTGAAACCACGCACCAGGTAATCGTCTGCACACAAAATTTGATCAAATTGGGACATATCCCGTTTGAAGGACTTGTTTTTAATGGACACCGGCAATGGACCGACTGGTAACATCCGGATGCCATCCCGTATTTCGAGTTTACCATTTTCCCCTGTGGCCAGTCCCTTGCCCAATGCGCGATTGTAGATGACGCAGGCTTCGCGGAACCGATTGTCATAGGGGCTTGGCGGTTCTTCCCGGCTGGCGCCAAACAGAAACTGATACGCATAGACGGCCGATGCAAGAAAAAAATCCGGAGCCCTCAGCTTTTTATGTTTTTCCTGGCTGTTTTCCAGCTTCTCCGCGTATAGAAAATTCAATTCCGATAGGGCGAAACGCAGATCCCTTCTGTCATCCTCGCCATCAACCTTCTGATGCAGGGTGGTAAGAGCCGCTTCAGGGTCTTTTTCGTATGACTTGATCAGATCGTAGCGGTGCAGAACAATATGCGTGTTGGTTCCGAATTTTGAATCCGTCAATGCAGAAGCGTTTATTTCCTCATAGGCTCCCCTAAGGCCTGCCGGTTTAACACCAACGTGTGTTGCACATCCCGACAGCCATACAACTGATAACATCACAAGGAAACTGTACCCTATCAGATGAATCCAACGCAAATGAATCCGGGCGATTGGTTCGGATCGAAACAGCATAGCGATCATATTTATTCTGTTTGTCATTGGTTCGTCTCCACATCAATGAAGTTCTTTTATAAGTCGGTATTGTTGTGCCCTGTTGTGGAACCACCGATAAAATTGTCTCTTTTCCTTGCATGCGGTTGTTTATTTCGGGAACAGGAAAATGACAGCGAAACGGAGTCCCCAATCCGGGCCATTATCGGGTTTATCCGCGTAATAGCGATAGCCCAACTGGAAGGCGACGGGTTGATTGCCGATTTTCACCACCTGCTGAAGCATGAAGTTCACCGGCACTGTCCACTGAGCATTAACCCAGTCGTATGTGGACTCGGTGTTCAGCATTAAGCTGGTCTTGGTCTTCGTGGTGTAGGAGACGAACGGCTGGAGGAAGGTGGCGTTGACATCCGCACGATCGCTTTCGCCGGCAAAGGACCATATCTGATTCGCGAGCGAGCCATAGGTCCAGCCGTTATTCTGTTTAAGAACGATTCCGGTCGGCCCGGCCCCCCACTTCTCGGCACCCAGTAAATGATCGGTGGCGGTCGGGAGCATAAAGACCGGCCCGGCGCCCCAGATCCAGCCGTCCCGGGTGGGTTTGGCCGGTGAAAAAAAGAAACTCTGCAAAGCATCCGACAGGCCGGACTGGCTGGACGAGCCGATGATGTCATCCTGGGAAACGACCGGGAGAATCGTGCGCGAGATGAGGTTCCAGTCCTGGTTGAGCGAAATGGGAATCACCGGCTGCAGGTTCATCTTGAATTGAAAGCCATTGCCGGCCGGGCCCCCGCCAAAGTCGTAGTTGCTCTGGAAGGGCACGCTGATGAGACTTGCGATGGGGTTCTGGAGTTTCATGGCCAATTCGTCGGCTTTGGCAGCCTCGTTGTTTCCCGCTGCGCCGGAGGAAGCCGCATCGGCGGGTGCGCGGGCGGAATCCGGAAGGTCCTGGGCGCGTGCGGCTGTCGTCACGAGAATGCAAAGCACTGCCAGAAGGCCAAGCTTCGATTTTATTTTATTGTTTACGAGTGTCATAAGCGCATATCCCTTTTATTTTATTGTTTGCGGGTGTCATAAGCGCATCTCCCTCCGCAGTCGTTTCCGGCGTCGTTTTCCCCGTCTCCTTGCGAAATGCCTCGATCGCGTGGCGGTTGGTCGGGTACAGCCGGTTATCCCCGATCAGTTCCAGCAGGTGATAACGTGACAACAACGCAGCGGTCGACTGGTTGGCACGGCTTACGGCAACGGTCACGCCACGTTTGGCCAGCAAGGTCAGAACCTGATGCAGTGATTCCTCGCCGGTAGTGTCGATATCCACCATCGCTTCCACATCCAGCACAAACCATTTGACGGGTGTGGCGGCTTGCATGACCAGTTTTTCAACCTCTTCTCCAAAAAGAGTGGCATTGGCGAAATAAAGAGGTGCGCCGAATCGGTAAATGATGATCCCGGAAGTATCAGGTTTATGGTCTGAGGCGTGTTCTGCTTCCTCATGGATAAAATGACTGCCGTCCGGGGCCTCCCGCAACACCCAGGTTTCGGGCCGGGAAACCCGCCGGAGCAGATCGATCGTGGCCATCAGAAAGGCTATGATGACCGCCTGTAAGGGTCCAAAGATCAGGACACTGAGCAGGCAGACGACGGCAATCCAGAATTCAGACCGGCGCATGTGCCAGAGTTCCCGAAGCTCCTCGACTTCTATCAGATTCAGCACGGCATTGGCGACCACCCCTGCCAATGCCGCCTTTGGCAGGTATGCCAGTTGGTCTGTAAAGAAAACCATGACCAGCGCGACCGTTGCTGCCGCCACCAGGCTGGAGAGTTGCGTGCGGGACCCGGCGGCGTCCATAGCCGCGGTGCGCGAGGCACTGTTGCCGGAGACCAGAGCCCCCGTGAAACCGCTTACGACGCTTGATATGCCATAGGCAAACAATACCTGGTCGCCATCCGCCCGGGTGTTGTGCTTTTGGCCGTAACTGCGGACCAGGAGCAACGACTCGCACAGGGTGATGGCGACCACCGCCATGGCGCCGGGAAGCAGGCGCAAATAGTCGGATAACGGCACGTTTGGCAGGGTCAGGGACGGCAATCCCGACGGAATTGTCCCCAACACGCCGACTCCTTTTTGATCCCAGCCGAAAATAGCCACAATGCCCGTTGTCAAAATCAATGCTATCAAGGCCGCCGGTGCTTTGGGGGCATATCGCTTTACCATGCGAATAATAATAATGGCGAACAGACCGATCGCAACCGAGTAAAGGTTCGCATGGGGGATGGACTTCAACAGTTCGATGACTTCCACAAAATAACCCGTGGTGTGAACGGAAGACGCCATCGCTCCATGGAGTTGCTGGGCGATCGTCTCCAATCCCGATCCGGCCATATGCGCAGCCCCGAGGATTTTCCTTGCCTGGTTGGTCAACACCTCGATGCCCAGGCCGGTGATGAATCCGGCCAATACCGCCCTGGATAGAAAATTGGCGAGAAACGCCAGCCGAAAAAGCCAGAACACGAAAAATAAAAGGCCGCACATGAGCGCCAGGGCCAGAGCGTATTGCATCCGCAAGGGGTCGCCGACGGGCGCGAAGCCAATCAGAATCGCTCCCAAGATGGCGGAACTGGCGGCATCCGGACCGGATACCTGATGGCGGGAGCCGGTGAAGAGAGCGAATATGGCAAGCGGAATAATGCCCGCATAAAGGCCGAACACCGGAGGCAGCCCGGCCACCTGCGCATATCCGATATTCAGGGGGATCATCAAGGCCGCCAGGGTAATTCCGGCTGAGATCTCACTGGGCAAATTGGCCCACGTGGCGCCTTTTATGCCTGAAAACATCGTGGGCCATTGAAACTTATGTGTCGTACTCATAGATTAATCCTTGATTGTCAGATAGCGCCGGAGCAGGCCGGGGGAGTTCATGCCATATCTCCCGCTTCGGTCTTGCCGGCCAGCTTGGCGAAGATGGGTGGCGCTGCCAGGAGCCCGATGATGACGTGCAGCGGAACCACCAGCAAAACCATCAGGAACATCCCCTCGGGTGCGTTGGTAATGCCAAAGAACGCCACGAACCCTGCCGAAATATTCCGCGAGCTCTGGCCCAGAGCCATCACACTGCGCTGATTCTGTTTCAGGCCGAAGCCGACCAGATACGGTACCACGGCCATCACGACCATAAACACCACCCACGCCCCCGGGGCAAAGCTACCCACCGTGCTGAGCATTTGCTTGCCGTAGATCCACAGGCACGTCCCCAGACAGAGCAGCAGCCAGACGCCACTGGTTTTCTTGACCCATGGGAACATCTTGGTCGCCACCGTGGGCTTGTAAAACCGAATCGCAACACCGATCAGCAACGGAATCAGCACCAATATAATGAGCGGTTTGGCAAGCGGCCAGGTGCTCAACGTCAGCCCTTTGATCAGCAGCGGGGCCATCAATGGCATCAACACAACCGTGAGGATGGTTCCCAGCAGGACATAGGCGCCGCTGAAGGTCAAGTCGCCGCGGGCTTTCATCGCCGCCAGCGGCAAGAACGGTGCAATCGGAGCCACGCTGCACAACATCAGTCCGGCAGCGTGTCCCGGCGATAGAGGCAGAACCCGGCAGAGCAGCCAGGCAAGAGCCGGCCCGGCCACCCAGCTCCACAGGATGCAGGGAACGAGGAGCTTGGGGCTCCGCAGCCACTTGAGCGCTTCCTTCAAATTGCACTCGAGGCCGCCTGACATAAGGCCCGATACGGTGAAAACCACCACCGTGATGTTGAACCAAGTCATAATGGTCATAGTCTGTTTCCTTTCAAGTCAATCTTTATTAAACCTATCCATATTATAAGGCGCTAATAGATCAATTCACCCAGAGAGTACATGGCCCGTGACAGCATGCCGCCGGAGATATTTTTGGTTTTGAACCCTTTCTGCAACAGGATGCGCGTGGCATAGTAAGCGCGCTGGGCGGAACGGCAGTTGACATGGATTTCCCGGTCGCGGGGAAGTTCGCCCAGGCGTGCGCGGAGTTCCGGCAGCGGAATGTTGACCGCGCCCGGTACGCTCTCCACAACCAGTTCCGCCGGCTGGCGCACGTCCAGGATGAAGGCGCCGTCCAACGCGTCCCAGTGACTGACCGGCATGTCGCCCCGAAGGACATTTGCAGCGATCATCCCGGCAAAGTTGACGGGATCCTTGGCGCTGCCGAACTGGGGCGCATAGCAAAGCTCGGTTTCTTCGAGGTCGTAAACCGTCGCCCCCATCTGGATGGCCAGGGCCAGAGCGCTGATCCGTTTGTCCACCGCCGGCCCGTCCTGGCCCAGGGCTTGCGCGCCGAGGACTTTTCCGTCGGATTTTCGGAAGATGAACTTCAGCCCGAGCATCTTGGCGCCGGGGTAATACCCGGCGTGCGAATTCGGGAACAGGTAAATCTTCTCGTAGTCCGTGTCCCCAAGTTTTTTGAGCGTCTTCTCGCTGACACCGGTCCATGCGGCGGCGCCCCCGAACAGCCCGATGATCGAGGTGCCCTGGGTGCCCCGGTAACTCGAATCGCGCCCTGCGATCACATCGGCTGCGATCCGGCCCTGGCGGTTGGCCGGTCCTGCCAGGGCAATCAGACTCCACTGGCCGGTTCCGTAGTCCTTGACTTCGACGGCATCGCCAACGGCAAAGATGTCCGGGTCGCTCGTACGCATGTGCTCGTCCACGCGGATGCCGCCGCGTTCGCCGATCGTAAGGCCGGCTGTTTTGGCCAGGGCCGTATCAGGCTGCACGCCGATCGCAAGGATCACGATGTCCGCCGGAAACGTTTTACCCGTCTTCGTCTGGACCTCGATTGCGCCGCCGTCTAACTGCTTGAAACCGACCACGCCGTCGTTGGCGACAACCTTCACGCCATGACGTATGATATGGCCCTGGACAAGGACTGCGATCTCCGGGTCCAGCGGGGTCAAGACGTGATCGGGCTTCTGGATGAGGGTCACGTCGAATCCGGCGTGGATCAGGTTCTCCGCAGTCTCAAGACCGATGAACCCGCCGCCCACCACAACTGCGCGCCGAACCGGTTTTACCATCTGGATGCCGGAGTAGTTATACATTCCGGCCAGAAACGTCGTGCCGCGTTCGATCCACTCACGGATGGTCCGCGCATCCGGAACAGTCCGCACATGGAAGATCCCCGGCAGATCGATTCCGGGCAGCGGCGGATGGACCGAAGCCGCCCCGGGAGAGAGCACCAGCTTGTCGTAAGATTCGGTCGTAACCTCGCCGGTTTGGACATTGCGAAGGTCCACGGTTTTTTTCTTCGGCGAAATGGAGATCGCCTCGCAGTTGGTCCGCGCATCCACCGCAAACATGACGCGAAACATCTGCTCCGACGCCACCAGAAGGCTCGACTCTTTTTCGATCACGCCACTGATATGGTAAGGAAGCCCGCAGTTCGCATAAGACACATACGGCCCCCGTTCCACCATGAGGATTTCAACATTTTCGTCCAACCTACGAAGGCGCGCCGCACATGACGCACCGCCTGCCACTCCGCCTACGATGATGACTTTCATTTTTATTGCCTCCAGTTTAGGTTGCCTTCATTTATTTAAGCTTAACACACTTGGCCCTCTGGACCCGGTCAGAGCCAATCGGCTTTTTGCTTTCATGCCTTGCCGAGCAGGCGGCTGTTATTGACTTGTTTGCCTACCATTTCCCTTATGATCGTTATGGTTTCACGAGCCGCTTCCCTTGGGTCCAGGGCCGTATCGGCAATATTGCACACAAGCTTCGTAACATCGTGATCGATTTTCTTTTCAGTCCATGTTTTACCCTTGGTGACCGTTATGTAGACGGAATAGGAGTGATGCATGGTCCCCGGCCGTTCACCGATGATGTGAAGAATCCCTCGAAACGCATTGGGATCTGCGTTGTTAAACAGCAACTCGCCAATTCGATAGCCGGCCCGAACCCTTCCGCTGGTGACCACAATGTTTTTCTCACTCATGGGCACATTTGCCTCTGCAAGCATTTTTCGCAATTCATCCAGATAGGGTGCAAGATGACCTTCGTCCATAATGGCTTTCGCATTCAAGCCATCGGAGATCACAATCTGGCCCTTCGGGAGATTGCCCCCCCACGAATCTCTGAGGGCCTTTAACGCTGCAATGGTTTGCGGGCTCAGCTTTTCGCCGGTTGCAGGCTCGGAGATATAATTATCACGTTTTTTAGACAAGGTGCTGACAGGCACTGCATTGGGAATGGTCTTTACAAAAGCGGGGGTGAGCTCGGCCCAGAGAGAAATTTTGGCATCCTCGTACAAGGATTTAACCTTGGCTTCCAGTTGGGGGTTCAAATCCCAGATGTTCTTGCCATGGCCGGTTGCGATATCAACGCCCCTGGCCTCCACTTCCTGAATTTTTTTCTTGCCTTCGGCATATATCTCGTCTTTGGACCGCTTGTCGCCCTTGGCCTGGCAGTACTGGTAATAGACCCAAAGAGGATCGCCAAAGTGTTCCGTATATTTGTTATTGGCGTTCACGATCCCGATCCGTTTATAAAAAGCCCACATCTCATCGTTGACCTTGTAGCCGAATTTCTCCCTGATGCGGACATGGTCCTGGAACGCCGTTGAGAGATAACTCAACATGGGGTCGTTCTTCGTGGGAAGCGCAATCAGGTAGGCGGGATTGGCCGGCATGATCTGGTCCTGGCACCAGTCCAGATCGTCCAGGGTGACCTCCATATGTAAGGTGGAGCAAATATCGAGACCGATCGTCAAACCATGGAGTTTGGCCATGGCGATATCCTCCAGGCAGCACCTCACCAATTGCTCACGGGTCTTGAAGACCTCCGGACCGATGAAGCCGGCCACATCATTGACATGGAGCCACGCCCCTTTGGGCTGCACCTTTGCCAACTCTATCGCCACCGCTCTGCTGAAGCCGTATTTCCGCGACTCAAGCACCATCATGTCCACGCCGTTTTCAGCCCCATTGGTAAACTCGGATCCCTGACCCGTCTCAAAATAGAGCCCGTAGCGTTGCCCTTCCTTGGATTTTGCATACTTCAAGATCTTTTCTATGTTGACATCAAACGTCTTATTGCAGTCATCGGTTCCGGCAAGGCTCTGAAACATCGTTTCAACCGATCCCGGATATTGTCTGGCAACTTCAGCCTGAACATCGATATGGGAAAGCACGCACCACGGGATAATATCGTTTAGCTTGAACGTATCCACCACATCTTTGAGCGCTTCTTCAACGGCGGCGACACTGACCACCTGGCTGTCCACGGGGTTGGTCCCGATGACGATATCTCCTGTTGCGTAGGAAAATGCGTTAAGCGTCTGCCACTTAACGTCGTCGGGATGGTCCGTGGGGGAATTGGGCTGAATGCGGGCCCCCATATAGCCTTTTGACCCCATTTGGGTGCCGGGCAGGGGGATGAATATCTTTTGCCCGAGCGCAATCAGCTCGTCATTGGTCATCAATTTCGGGACACAGCCGATGGTGTCGCTGGTCAGGCCATTCATGATTCCCTTGATTTCCGATTCGGATTTGGTCAGCAGGAATGTCTTCAGCTCCCCCATGGTCCAGTTTTTGACCTTCTCGTACTGGGCCTGATCGGTGGTCTTATAGATCAACTTCTGCAAATTGTCCACAAACAATGGATGCTCATAAAGATCCTTGATTTTCGTGTTGGCCAGAAGCTCCCGCGTGATTTTCCGGGTTGCCTCATCCTTGGCGCCCACGCCAATGGTCAGATCACCTTCCTTAAAATCGTTTGCAGCACCGATCACCTGCTGGTAGAGCGTCGAATCGAATTTCCCTTTTATTCGCTTGATATAGGCAAAAACGTCCTCGCCCTTCTTCATCTCCTGGATTTTCAGGGCCTCGGCCGCAGCCCGATTCGCAGTTAGCGTTAAACCGGCAAGTGCAACCCCTGCGACACTCATCATTGTAAGAAACGTTCGGCGGTGAATGCTTTCATCCTCATTTGGCAGCCAATTCTTATCCATGATCTATCCCCTTTTGGTTAGCGTTGTATAAAAGCAAGTCCCTGAACTTGGGCCGTGGCGTTCAGTATGATCCTGGTTTTCTTTTCCAGCAAAGGTTACCGATCACAGGCCGCACCCCCTTTTAAGATATCCGCGCCCTTTTCCCTGATAATTATTTTCGCTGTTTCTTCAATTACTTCTCCAACAAATCGCGCACATTGCTGTCTATGTTCCGGCGAGCCGTAGGTAAGCTTTTTTATCAGTATCCGACAGCAGGTGATTTTATGATTCATTTTAAATATACCGTGCAATTCCTTTGAAAGTTTCATGACGTTATTTACTTTTTCTTCTTCTTTTGGCGCACTTCTGCCGAAAAACAACCCCAGGGCCATCGTGCCGCCCGATAAAGCGCCGCAAAGGCAGCCCGAACCGCCGATGCCATGACGAAACCCGGTTGTCATGGACAAAATCTCTTCAGGCATGTCGTTTTTGAAATTTTCCAAAATCAATTTCAAAACAGTTTCCGAGCAACCAAAATCACCTTCCAGATAATAGCTCTCAGCCTTTTCGCGAATTTTTTTCACATGGGTCATTGCATCCACAATTCACCTCTCTTTATTTGCTTCCATAGAAATCCCAGAATGAATCGATCTCCTCGCCGGTAAAATCCCACACCGCATTGTGGGGGGGAGGGGCTCATCCTCAAAAAATTCCGGAAGGTGGTCATCCTTATTCGTAAACCCGGCTGCAAGATTAAAATCATGTTAAGTATGAAGAATCTTGCTCCCAAGTGCGCGCCATTCTTCCGGTGTGATGCTGAGACCATACTTGGCGTTGATCATGTCAGGAATCATCTCCCGGACTGCATCCTGATTATCCAGCCCGTAGAACCCGACAAAAAGACAAAGGCCAGTGGTGTCTATTAATGCGGCGCCTATCTGCAGCCTCCTGGACCTCGCCGATTTCTTTCAAACAACCGCGATGAAAACGCTAAATAATAACAGGAATATCTTTTGTCGAGCCATCATAATAGGGTTCCTTTATCTATCTGTTTGTTTTGTGTTCCCCTGAGAATTCATTTTTCTGATACTGCCGGGTTGCCGTTTTAAGGCGTTGGCGATGTTTGTTTGGAAGCGCCTTCTTCAAGGATCATCTTATCGGGATCAACGCCGTAAACCCATGGCAGTCCTGAGTTCTTCCAGCCGTTTCTCATTCTCTTCCCGATAAAAACGCTTCCTGGATCATCGACCTTGTCCCCTTCCATTCCGTCAATAATGTTGTAAGCGTCATTAAAGCCGGCTGCTGCGAGCTGATTGACGGCCATGGCACTGCGGCCACCTGAACGGCACATGACCAGCAGGGTGTCCCGGGGTCCGGCTATTGTTTTGACCTCGGTGATAAAATCCGGATTCATCTTGACGGCGTATTCGAATTTGCCGTCCT
>Ga0194044_10000827_pt1 | contig 15558 bp, 13 predicted proteins | sample JunL4417m_MetaG_FD_155460 | JGI IMG/M metagenome (GOLD analysis project Ga0194044, IMG submission 155460) | Anoxic zone freshwater microbial communities from boreal shield lake in IISD Experimental Lakes Area, Ontario, Canada - Jun2016-L442-17m | ecosystem: Environmental > Aquatic > Freshwater...
GTTGGTGATAGATTCTTTATACCAAATCAATTCTATCATCTTGATTTATCAAGAACAACGAGGTTTGTTACTTTTTTTGATGCGCGATTAAGGTTTGTTTCCAATTCGATTATCACATAGGATTAAACTTGATGATCAGGAGTTATAGACCGTATTCTGATGGCCATGGCTATCCAGGATAGCTGGGGCTGCAGACTTGATCCGTTTTTTCATGTCTTTTTGGACTAAAGGAGGCAACAATGTCCTGGCTGGAAGAAAAGCCGGAAATAGCCGGAAGAATACTGCGCTTACTTTACGAACACAAAATGATAAGGACCTTCTTCAGAGACAAAGCGGACGGATGGACTCTTGTTTCGGGTATGTACAGTCCGCTGTATATTCAACTCCGTCCACTATTGTCTTATCCGGAAATTTTTGTAGAAACCTGTTCAGCGCTGTCCAGAATGGCCAAGCATGAGGCCCCGGAAATAAACAGATTTGTCGGCATTGCAATGGCGGGAATCCCAATAGCGGCAGGGATGTGTTACGCCGGAAATTCCCCAGGCTGCTTTACACGCAAGATGGAGGGTGTGAAATCGGTTGAAGGCTTTCGTGAAATGATAGTCGAATACGGTGAGCATTCATTGGTAGAAGGAGAAATTGAAGACGGCGATCATCTGGCTTTAGTGGATGATCTAGTTACACGATTTGACAGTAAATTGATTGCTTTCGAACAAATCAAACATGAGGCTGCAGTCAGAGGCTTGAAAAAGATTTCATGCAGTACCGTTGTGGTGATTCTGGATAGGGAACAGGGAGCGAGTGAAACTGCTAAAGCCACTGGTTTCAATATCATTAGTTTGATTCCATTCAAGAGCATGGGGCTGGATTTGCTAAAGGGAAGCATGCATGACTCTGAATGGCGTGTAATTAAGGACTATCTCAATGATCCCGAAGCATTTCAGGATCGATCAGTTCAAGAACGTCTAGCTGTTATGGGCATGAACAGGAATCAATAAACATTTGCAGCTTTTTCTTGACCTGTGTATAGATGTCGATTATTATAAAAAGATTATAAAAAGCTCCTTGAGGAGTTACCTCCTTGGCATCATTTAGGTGTTTCCCATTATAGACTAATAGGTCTGGTTTCACCGAAACGAAGGGATTTGATAGTTCCGTTTAGCAACATCCAGTAAACCCACAAGTGTTCAAGAAAATCCCATACTCGCTAGCCATATGCGCAGAGTGAGAAGATTTGGTTACAAAATAAACCCTTACAAAGGTCGAATCTCTGGAATTGTGTCAAAGTCGTACCTCCGACTAATTTTGAACATCAGAATTTGATTTTAGCCCTTTGTAGGTTAAGGTCTATTGAACGAAAGGAGCCTCTTTTAATGCCTGGAGTTTATGTCAAAGAAGATGAACCATTTGAAAACGCATTGCGAAGATTTAAGAAACAGGTTCAAAAATCTGGGGTGCTCACGGAAACCAAGAAACGCCGAGCTTATGAGAAACCCAGTGTAAAGCGAAAAAGAAAAGCCATGGCAGCGCGCAAAAGACTCCTCAAGAAATTGAGAAGAATGCGCACTAGATAAATACACTTCCTTGTATAATTCGGCTTGAGTCCTTCTTGTCCCAAGCCGAATTCAAATTCACAAATTGAAAGACCAACAGTGGGAGCGCTCGAATTTTCCGAAAAATACGAGATGCGCCGACCTCTGCTACTTATCTTCTACTTCTTGATGGTTGTCTGGTCGATCGCAGTTTGGTGTGAAACCGGTTTCTCATTTCAATCAATTGGAATTGGGAAATCGGCGGCTATTCTTTTGACCGCTACTGTCGGGATTGTTTTGTTCATATTGTCGATTCTAGAGTTAGTTAGTTATCTGATTTTCCTTCCGATCGCAGGGGGCAGTATTCGTGCCCTTTCCCAAGTCCATGGGGAATCGCTTCTTATCCCTTTGACGGCTTCGATACTGTTTTTGGCCCTGGCTTCAAACATTTTAACTGGAAGCATATATGGCTGGGGCCTTTGGACACTTCTTTTTATTACCCTGAGCGCTCTAATATTCCTAGCGCTCAATTCCTCCCGAGATTCAGTCGGAAAGTCGTCTGAAGCGAATGTTCCAACCCCAGAAACGAGCCTTATAGCCCAACTACTGGGTTTGATTCTAGGAGCTGAGATTGTCACGGTATCCGCTGGAGCGACACCCATATCACCATGGAGGGTAGACAAACTTCCGGAGGATACATGGGTCGTGGATGTTAGAACAAAAGCTGAATTCCAGTGGAACAGGCTTGCTGGAGCCGATAATTTCCCCTGGGGCATTGGGCTTTACGATGCGGCCTTGGCTCACTCGAAGAGTCAGCCAGTGCTGGTGACCTGTTTTTCTGGCCACAGATCACCGGCAGTGGCTGTGATGCTTCGAAAGATGGGCTTTGAGCAGGTGTACAATCTTCATTGGGGACTCATTTATTACATGATTCTGAACCGTGGCAAGAAACAATCAGGGACTTTCAGGTTGACCAGATCAAGTCGGGATACTAGCGGAAGAGGTAAAGACTACAAAGCTATATCCGTTGGATATGTAATGACGCAGGTTATTATACTGGCGTTGGCTCCTATCGAAAAATGGTCAACCGGGACTCAAGTATCGGGACTGCAGAAATGGATTGGTGTAACAATAGGTCTTAGTGGCTTTGTCGCAGCATACATGGCTTATCGGGTTCTTGGCAGGAACTTCAGAGTTTTTGCCGCTCCTCGTCGAAGCGGTACTTTAGCGACCAGCGGTATTTATTCCAAAGTCAGGCATCCAATGTATACGGCTGTAATATGCGCATTTCTAGGTTACGTTATTTATTGGGGAAGTAAATGGTCCTTACTTTTTTGGGTGGCAATGACCGCGCTATATGTAATAAAAGCGTGGAAAGAAGAGAGTGTGCTCGAACAGCGGTATGCCGGCTATAATGACTACAGGAAGCGGACCTGGAAGTTCATACCTTACATTTATTAGACTTCGTTTAAGATCTAACCTAGCGCCCCAATTCTTTCGGTTCTCACAGTTTTTCTAATTTGAGAACTATGTTCCGACAAGACACTTTCATTTTCTGGGGTTACTTTTTGAATCATCAGGTCTTCCAGACTCTCCATGCCATGGGCAATAAACGCTTGCGCTATCCATCCTATAGGGTTGGCGTTCCTGGCCGTCAAGGCTATTGAGGCTTCCCTGACAGCCCAATGATTCCCATTAAAGGAAACCGCAAGCCCTCCTCCAGTCCTGACCAGGCGGAAAGCCTCCACATCAGTTATGCTGTCACCGATATAGAGAACGTTTTCCAAGTCCGCTCCTTCCTTTCTGACGATTTCCCATATTGCTTCAGCCTTTTCCCGGCCTCCTATTGGGTTAACTGACTCCAACAAGGCATAAATGTCCAATTGGGGAAGTTGATCCCAGAATAAAGCGTCAAGTTGGCCGATCACATCCATGTCGGTCGCGGACATATCCGAGACCGAATTGACGCATTCATCTATGGTGACGTCAGGTAGATCAATTATCCTGGAGTGAGCTGTTTTGAGGAACTTCTTCTCGGATTCTGAAAGAATGAAGTTGTCAAGATTCATTTGGGTGGAGAACGTAAACTGGACAGGAAAACCGATCACATCGCAGACTGCTTCAATGTATGGGGAATAACTCGTGCTAACAATGTATGCAGGGGCAATGTCCTGAATTTGTTTCAAGACCGTGTCTGCAAAAGGTATCATCTCAATACTGCGGCGAGAAAACTTCTGGATGGTCCTGTCGTCAACTCCAAATGCTTTAAGAAATGGAAGGATGAGCTTTAGAGTATCTCCTGCTTTGTACCCCTGTTTATGAGAAATTTCAGCCAGGTAGTCATCATAAAGGCTTATTTTTCGAAAGAAGGCAGAACCTTGTGGCATGAATGCTTCTGCGAGTTCTGCCGCATTGTCATTTTTGGTGACAGGGCCTTCACAGTCAGTTACAAAAATTCTTCTGGATGTTTGTGGCATTTGCGCCTCCTAAATGTGAGGTCGAAAGTGTTTGACTCAGGAAAATATAGCCTTAGAGATAGACATTTTTGTTTAGATTGGCGAGAAACTTTTTCAAGAACTGTCTATCCGGATATGATGAACGCCCGTAATCCTGAATGCTGTATGATGCGGCGGCTGCGGCTAATTGGAGACAATCAGTAATTGATAGCCCAAGAATTCGGCCTGCCAGGAATCCAGCGGCCGCTACGTCTCCAGCTCCAGTTCGATCAACGACCTTCGCCGTAAGAATTGGTTCCTGGAACCATTGCCCGTTTGATTCAAAAGCAATGATTCCTTTTGGCCCCATTTTTACAACAACTGTTCTTATTCCAAGTTCCAAAGTAATGAGAGCTGCCCTATTCAGATCATCCAGACCGGTAATCGCAGAAAGCTCTTCTCTCGTTACGAAAAGGATTTCGCTTCTTGAGAGGATTGTTTCCAAAGCTTTGGCTCCCATTGCGCAATAGAGGGCCCCAGGATCAAAGCTGACTCTTACCGTTTCTGGAAGTGTCTTGATTAATCTCTTCTGCGCCTCGAGTGGGCGCAAATCCACGAAAGATGTCATGTGAATCCATGACGATTCACAAAAGTACTGATTATCTAAGGCGTCTAGATCAGCCAATTCATTAGCGTTAGGGAGAATAATGAGCGCACGGTCGCGATTTAAGTCCTCAGAATTAATCAAAGCAAGGCATCTGCCTGATGGTATGTTGACTCGGCGAATCTTGAGAAGATGTTTCGAACCAAGTTCTTCGAGGCTCAAAGCCAAATCCACGTCATTGCCGACAGCTCCGAAAAATCCCGTCACGAATCCCAATCGACGCAGCGCTGCTATAGTGTTGGCCGCCGAACCTCCAGGCCCAAGCGCTTTCAAGGATCCGGTTTGTTTGAGTAACGGGTAGTACCGGTTAAACCATTCAACATTTCGAACAACTTCTTGCCCGGGATAAACACCTGTGAGTTTAAAGAATTCCTTGGGGACTTCCCAGAATTCGTCTAAGTTTATAGAACCAAAACCTATGCAATCAAATTTCAAACCCATGCCTCACTTCAAGAGAATTAATCTTTCTTTCAAGAAGGTGTAACGATTCTGCTGCCTGTCGTTATTTACTGCAATTGCCATCGCTTTCTTGCTCCCGACCACGATGACCAGCTTTTTGCCTCTTGTGACGGCCGTGTACAAAAGATTTCGTTGCAATAAGACGTAATGTTGAGTCAGCAAAGGAATCACAACGCATGGATACTCGGAACCCTGTGACTTATGGACGGAAACAGCATAAGCCAGGACGATCTCATCCAGGTCGGGGTAATCATAGGTTACGGCCCTTCCATCGAAGAGTATCGTGATTGCCTGATTAACTGAATCAATCTTTAAGATTCTCCCGATGTCGCCGTTAAATACATCTTTGTCATAGTTATTTCTGATCTGCATGACTTTGTCATTGATCCTGAAACTTCTACCGCCTCTCATTATTCCGTCTTCGCGTGGATTGAGGGCTTTCTGGAATTCTACATTAAGGTTTGAAGTACCGACTGTCCCCCGATTCATCGGGGTGAGGATCTGAACGTCGTCAATCGGGTCAAGCCTAAAGGCCCTTTGTATCCTTATACAAACAAGCTTTAAAATTGTTTCGAGCGCTTCTTCAGGTTCTGTCTTTTCTATGAAGTAAAAGTCGTGACCGGCATCGTCGGAACTGTCCAGATTTGGTATGATTCCGCTGTTTATAAGATGCGCATTCATTATGATATCGCTGTTTTGCGCCTGACGAAATATTTCGGTGAGTTCGACAACAGGGACCGCCTCGGATGCAATTATGTCTTGCAGGACGTTCCCAGGGCCTACGGAAGGCAGTTGATTGACATCTCCTATCAAGATTAATGTTGAATAGAGGGGTAGGGCCTTTAGAAGGTGATACATAAGGACAGTGTCAATCATGGAAGTTTCGTCCACTATCAGGAGATCGCACATCAATGGATGCTTTTCATCTCTTTGGAAACCTCCCTTGTGAGCAATGAATTCAAGCATCCTATGGATGGTTTTTGCTTCATGGCCGGTTGTTTCACTCATCCTCTTGGCTGCCCTTCCGGTAGGCGCAGCCAGAAGAATGTGAATTTGAAGTCGATCAAAAATAGCCAACATGGCCTTGATTATAGTCGTCTTTCCTGTTCCCGGGCCGCCCGTAATGACCATGATTTTACTATCAAGGGCTGTCTTGACGGCTTGGACCTGATTGTGAGCCAAGGACATGGAGATCTCGCGTTGCACCCATTCAACCGCTTTATCCGCATCTACTTTCCTTCTTGAATGCGGTGTTCTGAGAAGAGTTTTCACCTTGGAAGCGATACCTGTTTCGCAAACGTAAAATGTGGAAAGATAAACGGCGGAGGTTTCGTTAGTTGACTCCTCACCTAGTTTCGATAGATTGTCAATCACTATCCTCTTTTCCGAACACAGGCTTTCCATCGCCTGTAAAATTACCTTCCGCTCAACCCCTAGAATTTCGTGACACTTTTCTATGAGAGACTCAAGGGGGTAATAAACATGGCCATCATCAGCCATCTGGCTCAGAACGTAAATGACACCCGCCTGAACACGAACCGGCGAATCCTTTTCAAAGCCAAGGTTTTCCGCAATTTTGTCGGCGGTAACAAATCCTATCCCGAAAATGTCCATAGCGAGGCGATAGGGATTTTCCCGGACCACTTCGATGGATTGGTTCCCGTAATGTTTATAGATCTTTGCGGCGTATCCCGCACTGACATCATGTCCCTGCAAGAAGACCATGACCTCACGTATGCGTTTCTGGTCCTCCCAGGCCTCACGAATCATACCCAAACGCTTCTCGCCAATGCCTTCGACTTCACAGAGACGGTTTGCCGACTCGTCGATGACGACCAGAGTTTCCTCACCGAACAGTTTTACTATCCTTCTGGCCATGACAGGCCCAATTCCCTTCACGAGTCCTGAACCCAGATATTTTTCTATGCCGGTGACTGTCGCTGGAACCACAGTCTTGTATTGAACAACCTTGAATTGTTCTCCAAATTGAGGATGAGTAATCCATTCGCCGGTTGCGTTAATTATCTGGCCCGCCAGTGGTCCCATAAGATTGCCCACCAAAGTTACAAGCTCACGATGTCCCGGAACCTTGAGGCGAAGGATCGAGAATCCGTTCTCCTCATTGTGGAATGTAACCCGTTCTATTTGGCCTTGAATTGTTGAGAGCGTCAAATGGAATCCTCAGATGAGAATGTAAGGTCACAAAAAAAAGCCATGAAAAACAAGACCTGAGTCAGTTTAAAGCCGCAGCATTTTGCAAGGACGGTTTTCAGTCCTGTTTCACAGAGAATCTGAACCAAATAATTTCCCTGAATAGAGACAAATAAATCAACTCTAAACATCTACAATGTTTCCTATCATAAATCTTACAACAGACATTTGATACAGATAAGCTGTTTTTCTTTACGGCGTCTACCTGATGTCCTCCAAACCAGGGACCGGCATGCTGGATTTAGAATGTACCCAAGGATGGCTAGCTAAAGTTCAGCGCTGCAGTCGACGTATCCCATATAACAATAGCTTTCTCAATTGGACAACAATGATATCTAAACTTATATTTTAGGCTATCGGCTTCGATAATAAGACGTTCCTTTATGTTGATGAAGATGGTTTCATCGATAGGAAAATAATAAATAACGACACCATAGAAGTTATATATAGGCACACTACTCCGGTCGACACAGTTCTGGGGGTAGGGGTTTGGACAAGAAAAAAATAACTACTTAAGTTTCAGATTTTGTTGATAGAGCATTTCCAACGGCCATGCCCGCACTCATGGCCATTTTTATGGCATGCGTCTTTTCCCAAATTGATTCTTTGTCTTTTGGTCCTTATCCGTACATATCTATTTTCTTTTGTTTGAAATAGTTCTCCAGACCAAATTTCTTGACCCGGTAACCCATTTGCCGGAGAGTGATCCCCAATTCTCTGGCGGCCCTGGATTGGATCCAGTTGTTGCGTTCCAGAGCGGCCACAACTCCTCTCTTTTCCATTTCGGTCAGAGAATCGAGCCTCAAGAGATTTTCCAGGCGCGTTTCGTTTATTGTGTGTTTAAGGTAGGGGGCAAGATCATCCACGTCAATAAGACCATTTTCGGAAATTATAGCAAGCCGCTCCAGCAGATTTTCCATCTCCCTGACGTTGCCAGGCCAGTAATAGTAGATCAAAGCTGAAATCGCATTCGGCGAAAAATGGAGTTCTGAGCCATACTCGTGGGCAAGCGAGCGAGAAAAGAAATTCAGCAGTCCAACGATATCTTCTTTTCTCTCTCTTAGCGGAGGGACAAGAATGGGAAATACATTTAGCCTGTAATAAAGATCATGCCTGAATTCCCCCGAGGAAGTGGCTTCAGTCAGGTCCTTATTCGTTGCGGCTATTATCCGAACATCAACCTTGCGCGTCTTAGAACTGCCCAGACGCTCGAATTCCTTGTCCTGCAAGAACCTCAACAGCTTTGCCTGAACTGGGAGCGACATCTCTCCGATTTCATCCAAGAACAAAGTTCCTCCCTCGGCTTCTTCCACTCTACCTATTTTAGCTTCTGTAGCGCCAGTGAAGGCCCCCTTTTCATGTCCGAACAGTTCGGCCTCCAGCAGGTTTTCCGGCAGAGCCGCGCTGTTGACTTTGATAAAAGGATTTCTTGATCTGGCGCTAAGTTCATGAATTATTTGCGCTACCAGGGTTTTTCCAGTGCCCGATTCACCGAGTATGAGCACAGTAGCTCTTGTGGGAGCCACCTTCTTAACTAACTGTTGAGCTTCCAGTATCGCTGCGCTTCTAGCGATTGAAAAAAAACCACTACTTTTTCTTGAAATCTTTTCTTTCAACAAAAGATTGGCCCTTACCAAAGTTTTCTCCCGCTCTTTCACCTGTTCATTCAAACTAAACAGTTGGGCGATAAAAGCAGCCAATATTGACAAAAACCAAACATCCTCCTCAAATGAAACGTCTTCATCGAACAGCCTGTCCACACTCAGAACTCCAATTGGGGAACCGTTGAGCGTTATTGGCACGCCGATGAATGAAATCTTGCCTTTTTCGCAATTTCTGGACCGTGTTTTGTTGAGAAAAAGAGGATCCTTACTAATGTCGGGAATCACAAACGGCTCATTGGAACTGAATATTTTTCCTGTGACCCCTTCATCAAACCTGTAAACCCCTCTTTTACGCTCCTGATAAGTTAAACCGTGAGACGCTCTGATTACCAACTTTCCTGTTTGAGAACTAATTATCGTTACGGCGCCACGTTTCATTGTCAAATCTTCTGACAGAACGGAAAGAATTATTTCCAGAGTCTGGTCTAGATTCAAGGCTTGTCCGATTACCTGACTGATCTTGTATAAGGCATTAAGTTCCAGTTGGTTGATACGTGTCTTCATGTCCTTCTCACATAAATCTTGAGGTTACTTTTGAGACATACGCACACCAGGATTTGTCTGCAATAAATAAGCCAGGATTTGGTAAAACATGACAGACAAGCTAAAACAGACGGATAGGTCTTTTGAAGCGAGTGACACTTGAATCGGTTGAGACACAATGGTATTGGTTTTGAGCAAATTACTACAAATATGTAGTAAGAACAGGCTGAGGATGAAATGTGTCAAACTTGTATTGTTGTTCAATTATGTATAATTTAGAGACGAAATTACGTGACAACAGGAATGCCAAATGAGGACTATAACTATTGTGGCGGTATTTTTAACAGTGACCTGCGTTCTTCTTTCGTCAGTTGACAATTCGTCCGCTCAAGGGGGCAGATCCCCTGATGGAGAATTAAAACGGTCACAAGACGGAAGAGTAAACTATCCAGGTGGGGCTGTTAATTGGGGGTACGGCAACGGTTATGTAAATTTTCCGGGCGGCAGCGTGGACTGGACAAACCGAGGCAACGGAGGAATACGCATAACTGTTCCCGGGTTCAACAGTCGTATACGATGGTAGTGACACCATGTCGCTTGACTGAAAATAAAACAGGCGATGCGCCGCCGCCCCCCCGCTAGGCCGTTTTAGGCTTTTCCTGGAGAGTGAGAGCCAAAGTAGTCCTTCACGCTTGCTATGTCAAAATGTCTGTGCACTTCATAAACCGTTGGAAATAGCCCCTCGATTGAGACCAGCGAATTTCTGAGACGGTCTTCAGCGTGTGGAACTTCGTTCATTGATTTGAATATTCCTTCCCGGGAGGAAAACACTTTTTCAGGGGAATTACATATCAGTAATATGTCGGACCCCGCTTGGTAAGCAAGTAGCGAAGCTTTCTCAGCGCTATAATATTTCCCAATAGCCCCCATATCCAGATCATCCGTTGCCACGGGGCCTGTGAAACCCAACTCTTTTCGAAGCAAACCTCCAACTATCGCAGATGATAGGGACGCAGGGTACAGTGAATCCAAATCCGGAAATTTCACATGAGCTGTCATGATAATGTCGGCGCCCTTTTTGATTACTGATTTAAATGGTAATAAATCCCTATGCCTGATGGTCTCCTGCGGTCTGTAATCTATTGGAAGATCCATGTGAGAATCGACATCCACAGCTCCATGGCCGGGAAAATGTTTCGGACAGGTCAATAAACCTTTAGACCTGAATTCTTCTATTACGATCGTTCCGAAATTAGCCACTTCAATTGGATTGGAACCGAAAGAACGGTCACCTATCACAGTACCTTGGGGATCTATGCCTTCTCCTAAAACATCCAGCACAGGAATGAAATCCAGGTTAAATCCTGCCAGTCTGAGTTCTAGCGCTGTTGTGGAGGCAAAATGCCGGATGGTGTCATTCGGATTGTCTCCAGCCGCTAAGGTCATGGCGGGGACAAATTCAGAGAACGGCGTCTTGAGCCGTTTGACTCTTCCGCCTTCCTGATCCACTCCAATAAGGAGTGGATGGCCGAGATTATTTATTGCGAAATTCTGTATGGAGAAATTAAGTTCCGCTACCTGCCGGGGTTCGATTATATTCCGGCTGAACAGTATAACTCCGCATGGATTTATAGCCTCGATGAATTCTCCCAGTTCTGGACAGAACTCGGTCCCATAAAATCCAACCATGAAAAGACGGCCATAGTCGCGTTCCAGCATTTGAACCTGAATCTCCTCGTGAAGATTGATGAATTAGATCGCATTAATCATTGTGTAAAGTTGAGAGTAAAGAACGGCCTCATATGAATCTGAGTTAGCTACCAGTAATCCGGAGATCGGATTCTAGAAATAGCTGTGAAGTCCTGGCAGATAATTCACACCAAAGTATGTGAACATAACAGCGCAGAAACCGATGACCGAGAGCAGAGCGGTCCTCCGACCAGACCATCCGCGAGAAAGCCTCGCATGAAGAAATCCGGCGTAAACCAGCCATGTTATCAGAGACCATGTTTCTTTAGGGTCCCAAGACCAATATGAGCCCCAGGCGTGTTCCGCCCAGGCCGCCCCGGTAATTATGCCCAACGTAAGGAGGGGAAAACCTATAAGAATAGATCTATAAACAATTTCATCAAGAAGTCTTTTGTCGGGAAGCACGGAGGCTATATTCGCTGAGGCTCTCGAAACCAGAAGCAGGATCGCCGCCACGAATGAAACCGCAAACCCGGCGTAACCGAGAAAACATGTAAAGACGTGAGCCACCAGCCAGTTGGATTGAAGCGCAGGTATGAGAGGTCTTATGTTTGGATCTATCAAAAAAGTCGAAGCGAGAATGAGAAAAACTATAGGCGCCCCGAAAAGTGGAACTAAATCCTCACCAAACTTTTTCCAAACAACTATCAGGCCGAGAGCAACCGACCAGGAGAAAAATACCAAGGATTCATAAAGATTAGAAAGGGGGGCGTGACCAATGCCCATCCAGTATGATTCCGCCCACCTTAGCGCTATAGAACCCGTATGGACGAACCAAAGAACCAAGAGTGCCGTCCAGAAGATTCTGCTGAGTCGGCTTCGATCTTTCAACGACACATACGTTATCAGATATACAATTATCCAACCCAAATATCCAAAAGCCAAATACGTGTTTATTTCAACATTGGTCATAAACTAAATCCAATCCGGACATATAGAAATATCTTTACTGATTATGATGATTCTGCCTTTTTAACTCGGCCAACCTTGCAAGTCCCCGTTCAATGCTATCCCTAAATTCTCTGCGGAGTTTGCGGCTTCGCCCCGAAACTACAACAATGGAAGTACCTTCATGAGCTTTGATCTCAATTAAGAGTCTCTGTAAATTGGTAAAAAGAGTCAGAATAAAACCGAGAACCAACAGTGAACATCCCAACCACACCACATAAACTCCAGGGTCATATCCTATTTGTAAACCAGTGGCGTACATGGGGGTGAAACCGATAAAACGGATTTCTGTTCCATCAACAGCCATTGGTCGGGTATCCTTTTCATACATACTCGACGACTCCGGCTCCCGAGTCTGGCCAACAACGCTGACCTGAATTCCAGGGCCCTTTGCAACCGTTCCAGGATCCAGGCTCCTGATTTTAAGTTTAGACTGAGATCCGGGGATGTCTATTTGCTGCCGTGGATCGACACTTTTTTCTTCCAACGCTCCATCGCTTAGTTTGAAAGAGAGCTTCACTGTCTTGACACCGATGACCCTATAATCAGCCTGAAAAAGGGAAATCCCTTCGTAGGTCAAAGGATGATTTACCCTTATCGATCCAGATTGAATGTCCTTGCCATTCTGTGACAACCTGACATCGCTTCGAAACTCTTTGGGTTCGCCTGTAGGGTATTTGAGGAGGGTAAAATCATCCACGGTAATTGAGAATGGAAGAGTTTGAGTCTCCTGCGTGGGGATCAAAGTGAACTTATCCGTCGTGTCGCCTTCTCTGATCAGCGCATGGCCTTTGTAACCCCAGAGGCCTCCAAGAAGGCCTCCCAGGAGAATTACAATGATACCGACGTGAATCAGAGGGAAACCCAGGAGATGAATCTTTTGCTTGTTCCATTTGCATGTAACCGTACCTGAAGATTCCGCAATCTCGGCGGATGAACCCATGATTGAACGACCGAAGTTCAGAAGTTGATCCTTAAGTTCGCTGGTCCCCAAAGGTGAGCTGAAGCGCAGGAGAAAGGACATTTTTGTATTTTCGCTGTGATATTCCTTCAAGAGCAAAGGAATTCTCTGGAACAAGCATCCGAAGATGTTAAGGGTAAGAAGACTCAAGAGAGAAACAAACCACCAACTCCTGAAAACATTATTCAGGTCTATGATCACTGCGAGCCGGAAAAGGAAAGGATTTCCAAAAATCGCTATTCGATCCAGGGACTCCCCCTGGGGAATGACTGTACCCAAGATAGCTCCAATCGCAATAGCGAACAGAAGGAATATTGTTGTTCTAACGGAAGTGAAGAAGAATTTTATTTCAAACAAAATGGAGACTGATTCTGAAGAACCGGTTTCCGAAGACTTCGGTTTACTCATTAAAAGTGAACTCCAAAATTACTTATGAATCAACAATGGGATGCGTGCAAGTACTCACCAAACACCTGACGTAAGACATCGCAAATCTCCCCAAGAGAGACCCTCTTACGCACGGCGTCCAGGATTGTAGGCATCATATTGTCGCTTCCCTGCGCCACTTTTTTTAATGTATCCAAACAATCTCTTACCGCCGCGGAATCACGCTCGGCATAAATCTTTTGTAATCTTTGTATCTGGGTCTCTCTAACCATCGGGTCAACTTTCAGCAGGCCCTTGGGCGGAGCGCTACCTGTCTGGAAACGATTGACTCCGACAATGACCTGGTTTCCAGATTCGACAGCCTTCTGAAATTTGTAGGCTGAGTCCTGAATTTCTTGTTCTATGAAACCACATTCTACCGCTCTGACGGCGCCACCCATTTCATCGATCTTCTGAATGTATTCAGTCGCAAGTCTTTCAATCTCGTCGGTAAGCGCTTCGACAAAATATGATCCTGCGAGTGGATCAACTGTTTCAGCGACTCCTGTTTCATATGCGACTATCTGTTGGGTCCTCAGTGCAATTTGTACAGATTCCTGTGATGGAAGAGCGTAAGCCTCATCCTTTGAGTTGGTATGCAATGACTGGGTCCCTCCCAAGGCTGCCGACAATGCCTGGAAAGCGACGCGAACGATGTTGTTTTCCGGTTGAGGAGCAGTAAGAGTACATCCAGCCGTTTGGGTATGAAAACGAAGCATCATGGCTCGTGGGTTGGATGCTCCAAAACGTTCTTTCATTATTCGTGCCCACATACGCCTAGCGGCCCTGAACTTGGCGATTTCCTCGAAGAAATCCTGATGCGCGTTGAAAAAGAAACTCAATCGTTCACCGAAAGAATCGACATTGAGACCAGCCTTTATTGCAGCTTCTACATAGGCTATGCCATTGGCCAGGGTAAAAGCCACTTCCTGAACGGCTGTAGAACCGGCCTCTCTAATATGGTATCCACTGATGCTGATGGTGTTCCACTGGGGAACGTGTTGATTGCAAAAGGCGAAAATATCGGTGATGATCCGCATTGATGGTTGCGGTGGAAATATATAGGTCCCGCGAGCGGGGTATTCCTTCAGGATGTCATTCTGGATAGTTCCCCGAATTTTAGTGACATCGGAACCCTGTTCTTCCGCCGTGACTATATACATGGCAAGCAAAATGGCCGCAGGGGAATTGATTGTCATGGACGTGCTCACAACCCCGAGGTCGATTCCATCAAAAAGAAGCTTCATGTCTTCGATCGTGTCTATAGCTACTCCTACCTTGCCCACTTCGCCCGCTGCGAGTTCATGGTCCGAAGAATAACCAATCTGCGTAGGCAGATCGAAGGCAACTGACAATCCTGTTTGCCCCTGGTCGATGAGGTATTTGAAACGTGCGTTTGTTTCTTGTGCGCTACCGAACCCTGCATATTGTCGCATCGTCCAGAAGCGTCCCCGGTACATGTTGGGCTGAACCCCTCGAGTAAATGGATAGCTCCCCGGAACCCCAAGGTCATTTTCCACATCGAAGTCGTTCGTGTCCCAAGGCCAGTAAACCCTTTTCAGGGGAATTCCTGAGACGGTTGTGAATTCAGTTCTTCGTTCAGGACGCTTGGCTAAGCTGTCCTTAACCTTTTGATCCGACTTGATGCATTTCTCTTGGAAATCTTGGCTCACGACGCACCTCGCTTTTCAGAATTGAAAGAGAGAAACTGTGGATATCCGCCTAATAAACTCGATCCTCATTAACTTGTAAATATTTTGTCAGCTTTGAGAAGAATAACTGTTCTAAATCTTTATTTCATGAATTGTCAGAAGCTGCTTTTTCACTCTCGATCTTGCACGAAATGCCCATGCCTTTCAATCCAGATTCAAAACACCCATTACACGAAATACAAGTTGCCCTGGAAATGTTTCCGCCAAGCCATCTATTTACAAGACCAGGCTCCCTGATGAATGGTCGGGCCATTGAAACATAATCAGCGCAATTGTTTTTGATGATTTCCTCAATCTTTTGCAGTGACCTGAAA
>Ga0194044_10000828_pt1 | contig 15550 bp, 13 predicted proteins | sample JunL4417m_MetaG_FD_155460 | JGI IMG/M metagenome (GOLD analysis project Ga0194044, IMG submission 155460) | Anoxic zone freshwater microbial communities from boreal shield lake in IISD Experimental Lakes Area, Ontario, Canada - Jun2016-L442-17m | ecosystem: Environmental > Aquatic > Freshwater...
GTGTATAAGAGACAGTTAAAAAAAATGGTTTTTCATCGCTCCGATCTCTGGCGTGATCCCATATCCATTGTTTGGCTTGATATTGCACTTCTTCGTCATAGTCAATTTGCAAATTTCTTAAACATGGGCCCGCCTCTAAAACCGGTCTCATACTAACTCCTGCCGGATTCGGATCTGTTGGCGGTCTACTCCAATTAGCAGTCCAACTAAAATCAGCTGGATAAATGTCGGTAGTTAATCTAGCTTGATAGCCATGAAGTTGATCAGGACCAATAAAGTGCATCTTTCCAGCAAGGGTCGCGCTATAACCTAATTTTCTTAAATAGTGAGCAATTGTTGGTAATTCGGAGCTTAACTCCGCACCGTTATCCCAGGCACCGACGGCAGTTGGCAAACGCCCAGTAAGTAAGGACGCTCGAGCAGGAGCACATAAAGGTGAATTTGTATAAGCTGAATTAAATACGACGCTCTTCTCAGCTAATGCGGAAATATTAGGAGCCTTCACAACTGGGTTACCATAAAGAGGTAAGGCTTGAGGGGCTAACTCATCAACCATAATGAGCAAGACATTGGGTGCTTGTTTTAATTTTGGCATCTAGATTTCATTAAGAGGATATATTTTAGTCGTCGGCTAAGGCTGCGTAATATTCTTTCAAAAAGTCAATTTCCTGATCGTCTTCGACTTTAACTATAAGCTTTTTTAAATTTCCATTAAAAGTGTTTGGGCAGGAGTAACTCTCGCTAACAGGGCTGCCATCATCGCGTCCGCAATGGATGCCTGTAGCATTAGGTAATAAAGGCCACATTTTATCCATTGCCAAACTGGCTACCTCAACACCATCATAGGACAATATCCCAATGCCTTCTAAAGGACTAGTTTTTTTAAAGCTAAAGGAAACATGATGTGCTCCTGCAGAAAGTTTTGAAGGCGACTTTAAAATTAATCTTCGCTCATCACCACAGTTATATTCATGAATTAAATAATTGTCTTGTAAAAAAAGTACATAGCCGCCAAAGCGTCCGCCTGCGGCAAATAAAACTCCGTTAGCCCCATGCTGATCAATCTCAATCTCGGCCTCAATTTGGTACGACCGATTGGCAACATTAGGAGCAGATAATCTATCTACACGTGCCATACCTGGATAGTAAATATATTTTTTTCTACTGGTAGCTTTTAAGCTTGCAGCAGTTCTTTCGCGATCTCGATCATCCAGCGGAAGTACTAAATACTTCTCTGCCTCAGACCACCACAAATCTATTAACATCTTCAATTTTTCTGGATACTCTAACGCTAAATTGTTATTTTCAGAAAAATCATTTTCAACGTGGTAAAGCTCCCATATATCAGCTTCAAAATCGGCACCTTTTTTATGACGAGTTACCGCCTTCCATCCCTCATGCCAAATACCCCGATCTCCTAACATCTCAAAATACTGGGTTTTTTTCTGCGAGGGTGATTGAGCGTTATCAAATGTATAAGCCATACTTTTCCCATGGATCGGTAGCTGCTCGATACCCTGATGATTTTGAGGGGCATTAATGCTTAATAACTCAAGCACGGTAGGGACAAAATCCACGCAATGGTGATATTGGCGTCTAATGCCGCCTTGATCTTTGATTTTATTGGGCCAATGGATAATTAATGGATCTCTAATGCCTCCACCAAAGGTATCCATCTTGAACCATTTAAGCGGAGTATTTCCAGCAAAACCCCAGCCTTTTGGGTAATGGTTATAGGTATATTCACTGCCTAACTTATCAATATTGGCAATTAATTCCTCAATTGGCTCGTCAACAAATGCATAGTGTTTGCGAATATTGATATTGCCATGATCGCCACCTTCATCACTTGCTCCGTTATCTGAAAGGACAACAAATAAGGTGTTTTCTAATAAGTTGATCGATTCTAAATAATCGACTAATCTACCCACTTGCTTATCAGTGTGCTCTAAAAAACCAGCAAATACCTCTTGCATGCGGGCACAAACTCTTTTTTCATCGCTAGATAAAGAATCCCATGCTAAGACTTCATTGTTTCTTTCAGTTAAGACAGTGTCTGGTGGAATAATACCTAATTCAATCTGTCTCTTAAACCATTTCTTGCGAATCTCATCCCACCCGCAGTCATACTTTCCTTTGTAACGCTCAATATATTTAGGCTCTACATGATGAGGAGAGTGGCAAGCACCCAATGCAACATAACTAAAAAATGGCTTTCCAGGTGCTGCGCATTGCTGGTCCCGAATTAATTCAATCGATTTATCAATTAAATCCTCGGTTAAGTGATAGCCTGGCTTAACTGGTCGAGAAATTGGATGATTGTCACAAAAAAGCTCTGGATTCCAATGATCTGTCAATGAACTTAAAAAGCCATAATACCGATCAAAGCCCCTAGCCAATGGCCAGTAGTCGAAAGGTCCTGCTGCTGTGGCATCCGTCATACGCATTAGATGCCACTTCCCCAAAGCATGCGTGTTATATCCATGCGGCCTCAGCATATCTGCCAGTGTCGCGGCACGCTTAGTAACTTGGCCCTGATAACCTGGATATCCTGTACACCATTCAACTATTGTCCCCATGCCAGCAGCATGATGTTGTCGCCCAGTGAGTAAAGCTGCTCGAGTGGGCGAACACATCGCAGTGGTATGAAAGTTCGTAAACCTTAAGCCCTTGGCTGCGAGTGCATCGATCCTAGGGGTATTAATATCTGAACCATAGCAACCCAAATGCGAAAAACCTACGTCATCTAAAACTAATAAAACAATATTAGGATGATCTGGTGAAGCTTTTTTTGCCTCTGCCCAATGCGGCTTGGAATCACGGTATGTCTTACCAATAGTTCCTGCGAAATTTTCAGCAGGCAAAATTTCTTCCATTTAACTATTCCGGTGAATGAAGATGAATCGTTAATCGGCTTTTTTTATAGCAGCATTGCGAATTACCGCCTCCCACTTTGTGGTCTCATTTCGAATCATGAGGTCCATTTCCTCTGAGCTTGATGGAGTTACGGGCATGCCTCTGTTGCGCATTGCAGCCTGATAAGCTGGATCTGCAGAGCTTCGCTGAACAGACTCGTTAATTTTTGTAATAATTTCTTTCGGTGTGCCAGCAGGGGCTGACAGGGCCATCCAAGTTAAAGCCTCAAATCCTGGCAGCCCTGCCTCCTGAAAGGTAGGGACTGATGGAGCAATTTCTGATCGTTTTTTCTGAGCAATAGCCAACCCAATCACGTCGCCATTAGCTAAGGTTTGCACCTGACTTGGCAGAATATCCATTATCAGTGGCACTCTCCCGCCACGCAAATCAATCATTGCCGGAGCAGATCCGTTATAGGGAATATGAATGACATCAATCTTAGCGGTAGTTTTCAATAATTCAATCGCCAAATGCGAAGGTGTGCCATGGCCATATGAAGCAATTGCTATTTCACCGGGCTTAGCCTTAGCTTTAGTAATTAAATCACCAAGACTAGTAATGCCCGAAGATTTAGAGGCTACCAATATCAATGGATTGGTACTTACCATTGAAATGGGTAAAAAATCTTTGCTCGGGTTATAGGGCGGATTTTGCATTAGCAAGGGGCTAGTCACCATATTAGCCACCACCGAGGCTAATAATATATAGCCATCGGGTTTAGCCCGCGAAACATATTGCGCACCTAATAACGCTCCTCCGCCCGGTTTATTCTCAACAATTACTGACTGACCTAAATCTTGGGACATCACCCTAGCTAGGTCTCGAAATGCTGCATCAGTTGGTCCGCCAGCAACATAAGGCATCACGATTGTAATTGTGCGAGATGGGTAATTTTGTGCACATGCCAGGGAAGCAAAAATAGAGGTAAAAAATAAAATAAAAAGCGCATTTATCTGCTGGCGCCAGACCGATTTAGAGATAGCTGTATTAGTCATGTAAACCTTTTGTAGGTTGAAAATAAAATCGCACCCTGGAAAAATCGAGTTTGATATTTGTGCGTGAACAATCCTTTGCTTAAATTTATCTATCTTAGTAATGCTTGTCAATAAAAAAACTCACATAAAGATGTTTTTACCCTCCTAGTAAAAACACTTAGATCAAATAAATTGACTTATAAATCAAATTTAGTTAGATTTAGAACAATCGTTTGTTCAATTTGGGCTTGTTTTATATAAAAAGGCTGTTTTCATGGATATTAGCAATACTGTAAAAGTGCCAAAAATGGGTACTACGGATATCCCCATATCCCCAGAATTATCAAAGAAATTACAGGCAATAATTGGAGGCAATAAGCTTTTATTGGGTAAGGCTGATCGTTATGCCTATTCTAGGGATAGGCTGCCTCATGGACTATATCGAATTCGAGCCGGTGCGTTACCCGGCACCCTACCCAGCGCAGTAATCCTGCCGGAGTCAACTGAAGATTTAATTAGCATTACTCAATTTTGCTTGGCCAATCAAATTGCTTTAATTCCTTTTGGTGCCGGATCGGGAGTTCTAGGTGGAACTATCCCATTAAATGGTGAAATAATTGTTGATTTAAAGAAAATGAATCAGATTATTGATTTCAACGAAATCAACGGCACTGTAACAGTTCAGGCTGGAATGAATGGAATGCAATTTGAGGAGGCGCTAAATAAGCGTGGTTTTACCGCTGGGCATTATCCCCAATCTATAGCAATGTCTACGGTCGGTGGCTGGGCTGCTTGTCGGGGGGCTGGTCAAGCCTCATCAAGATTTGGAAAAATTGAGGATATGGTCTTAGGACTTAAAGCAGTCCTGCCAAATGGCAAATTATTAGATGTGCGGCCAGTTGCCAGAAGATCTGTAGGCCCAAGCATTAAAGATATCCTAGTGGGCTCAGAAGGCGTATTTGGGTTCATTACAGAAATCACCTTAAGAATCTGGAGAAAATCGCCCCATAGCGAAGGCTGTGTCCTTGCCTTCCCCTCCCTACAAGTTGGCTTCAATGCACTGCGAGAAATAATGCAGAGTGAATTAAGGCCAGAGGTTATTCGCCTATATGACGCCGAGGAAAGCCGCCAACGCACTGAAAATATAGCTCAATTTAAGGACAAACCCATTTTATGCATTATGAAATTTTCTGGCTTGCCAGAGCTATTAGCAGTAGAGAAAAAACTGTCGATCGAAATTGCCCAAAAATATGGCGCATCCTTAGCTAGTCTCGCTCCTTATGAGCATTGGCAAAAAACTCGCTATCAATCCTACTCAACTCAATGGCAGACAGATGATTACTATATGGACACGATTGAGGTTACAGCAAGCTGGAGTGAAGTTGAAGCAATGTACAGAACGATAGCTAAAGACGTAAAAGTCATCTATCCAGAGCTGCATTTTGGTGCGCATTGGTCACATATATATCCTGAAGGCCTATGTCAATATATGACTATTAGACTCCCACCCATGGATAATTTACAGGCGCATCAATTGCACCTACAGTTATGGGACAAAATTGAATCCATTTGCCTTCAATTTGGTGGTTCAATAGCTCATCACCATGGAGTTGGCTTGCTTAGGGGAAGATGGATGAAAGAGGAATTAAATGAGGGCATGCATCTTCTTGAGTCTCTCAAGCTTTCGCTTGACCCGGGGAATTTATTTAACCCAGGCAAACTAGGCCTTCCTCTAGCAAATGGGGCTCATGGCCTTACAACGAATAACTAATGTAATAACTTTGATAGATGGATTATAAAAATGGGTGAAGCAATTAAATCCCTCAAAATTTGTGCTTTTTGCCCTAATACTTGTCGCTCCAGTTATGCGGCAACTGAAGCATTGCAAATTGAGTCACAAACTCCTTCGGCGCTGTCTTTCATTTGCCTAGCCGTACAACAGGGAAACCTCGAATGGGATCAAGAGACCAAAGATGTCTTAGTTAGACGCAATGCCGTTAAAGCCAGCGTGGGTCACTGCACATATGGGCTCAATATGACGCAAGTTCTAGACGATGCAGTCCAATCCTTTAACTCCAATACCTAAGTAATGTTGAAATCCTTGATAAGCGTAACAAAAGATGACTTCAGAAAATAATAATCCCTCAGCTAAAACCTGCTTAATGGGTATCGATATTGGCGCGGGTAGCTTAAAAGCAATGATTATTGATTTTCATGGCCGAGTGTTAGGTGCGGCAAGTAAAGACCTAAAGACACATTCACCCCACCCAAGATGGAGTGAACAAAACCCCAATGATTGGTGGGATGCAGTTAAGGAAACTGTTCCCAAAGCGATCAAGCAGGCAAGTATTAATGCAAGTGAAATTGCTGCTATTTCATTTAGCGCCGGGGCGCATACCCCAGTTTTAGAAGATGAAAATGGCGCTCTTCTTAGGCCGGCAATATTATGGAATGATCAACGTAGCGGCCAAGAAACCCAGGAGTTAAAAGATAAGCACTGGGACCGAATTCTTGAATTGGGATTTAATTCGCCTGCTCCTACATGGACCTTACCCCAATTTTTATGGTTAAGCAGAAATGAGCCCGAAGTTCTGCAAAAAACCAAGCGTATTTATGTCGCCAAAGATTGGCTCAGGTCAAGATTAACCGGCACCTGGGAAATGGATGCAACAGAGGCGGTTGGTACATTACTATTTGATGCCAGAAAAAGCGAATGGTCGAAGGAGTTATGCGATCTAGCTGGATGTTCTATTCAAGCGCTGCCCCCAATTGTTAAACCTACCGATATAGTTGGGGCAGTGACTAGTAAGGCAGCAAAAGAAACTGGTCTGATGGAAGGTACGCCAGTGGTATGCGGTACATCAGATACCTCAATTGAAACTTTTGGAGCCGGTTCAATCCATGCTGGTGATGGGACTGTTAAACTGGCAACCGCTGGCACTGTCAGTGTCGTATCAAATAAGCCTAATCTTCATAAAACATTGATTAATTATCCATTTGTTGTTCCCGATCATTGGTATACGATTTCAGGTACGAATAGTTGCGCCTCAGCGCACCGCTGGTTAAGAGATACTTTCTTTAGTTCTCAAGATGGGATTAATGGGTTTGATCTAATGGATCAATTGGCAAGCGAAATTGAACCTGGTGCTGAAGGCTTATTGTTTCATCCCTACTTACACGGGGAAAGAGCTCCTTATTGGGATCCTTTACTAAGAGCAGATTTCGTTGGCATCACCTTTCGCCATAATCGCGCTCATTTTGCGCGGGCCTTGTATGAGGGGATTGCCTTTTCCCTAAAAGATGTACTTGAGCAATTTAAAGCCCAGGGAATTGAAATTCGGTCAGCTCGCATAATTGGCGGCGGAGCTAAAAGTGCAACCTGGAGGCAAATTGTGGCCGATATACTCGACATCGAAATCATTTTATCTGAGACCACAGATGCCTCCTTTGGAGCGGCCCTAATTGCTGGTATTGGGGTAGGAGTTTTTAGTGATGAGCTATCAGCTGCTCATAAATGCATTAGGGTGGCAGAAACAATTCAGCCAGATCATGCTCGGGTGGCGTTTTATGATCGTCTTTTTGTCATCTATAAGGCTGCGCAGGCTGGCCTGAGAAATGTTAATCATGAATTATCTGCTTTGAGTGGTTAAGAAAAATGGCCTCAATTATCTTAAAAAACGTCAATAAAAACTTTGGTAATACCGTTGTAGTAGTTGATTTAAATCTCGAAATAGCTGACCGCGAATTTATTGTTTTAGTGGGCCCATCTGGCTGCGGTAAATCTACTACCTTACGAATGATCGCTGGGCTTGAAGAAGTAAGCTCAGGAAATATTTTTATCGGTCAAAAAGATGTTACGCATTTAGAGCCAAGCGAACGGAATATTGCGATGGTTTTTCAAAACTATGCCTTATACCCACATAAAACAGTTTATGAAAATTTAGCGTTTGGCTTAAAAATGCGCAAAGTCTCCGCAGATGAAATTAAGAAAAAAATTAAGTGGGCTGCTGAGATATTACGCATTGAAAATTTATTAGAGCGGAAACCTAAACAGCTTTCTGGCGGGCAGATGCAGCGCGTTTCACTAGGTAGAGCTTTAGTTAGGTCGCCTGAAGTTTTTCTACTGGATGAGCCATTATCTAATTTAGATGCCAAGTTGCGAATCAGAATGCGAGAAGAAATTGGTCAGCTCCATCAACGTATTGGGATTAATATGGTTTATGTTACCCATGACCAAGTAGAGGCAATGACATTAGGGGATCGTATCGTAGTAATGAACCAAGGTAAAGTACAGCAAATTGGTACTCCCCTAGAGGTTTATGATCATCCAGTGAATTTATTTGTTGCAGGATTTATTGGTGCACCTGAAATGAATTTAATTGAAGGATCTGTTACTGTAGAAGAAGGTCACTACTTATTTAAAAGTAATGCTCTAGAAATTAGGCTTGATCAAGGCATGAAATTTAATTCAAAAAATTTAGATAAAGTCGTTTTAGGAATTCGCCCAGAGAATTTAGAAATAGTCACAGTACAAGCTCAGGAAGAATCGAACCTAAATAGTAGTTTGATTAAAACTAAAATTTCCATGATTGAGCAAATGGGAGCCCAAACATTATTAGTTTCTGAATTATCTGGCAATCAGAAAATTAGGGTTTTAAGAGACCGAGAGGATAAGTATAAGGTTGGGGATTATTTAAATATAGCGTTAAAAGAATCTAAATGGCATATTTTTGATGGTTTATCAGGGGAAAGTCTTATTTAATGTAGTTCTTCAAATGGAGATAAAAATGAAAAAAAATAATGAATTAATCAATAAAGCTAGCAAACCTACTCAAAGTATCATCCAGGGGAAAATTCAACGTCGCGAAATTTTAAAAGCTGCCGTTGCTGGTGCCGCCTTATTTGCTGGTGGCTCACCGGCTATACATGCGCAACAAAAAACTATTCGCTTCCTTAATGCTGAGCCCTCCAGAGATTCTGTTAAGGCTTTACGTGTAGCTGCAGCTGAATATGAGCGAATCTCCAAAGTAAAGGTTGTTATAGATACTGTTGTTCCTGATGATGCCTATAACAAACTGCAAGCCTCAATTGCAGCAGGAACTCCTTATGATATTGGTACCCTAGCATTCGCTGGACATGTCTTTATCCTTGCAGACGCAGGAAAATTGGTGCCTCTAAATAGCTTAGTAAGTAAATACAAATGGGGTCCACGCATCCTATTTCCAATCAAAGGACAAAATTACTGGTATCCATATGATTACAATTTCTGCTGGATGTACTATCGCAAAGATTTGTATCAGCAAAAGGGCTTGAAAGTTCCTACGACTTGGGAACAAATGGCTGAAAATGCTAAAGCTTTAACGGGGGATGGCAAATTTGGGGTAGCCCAGCCACTTGGTAATAATGCTGCAGCCCAATGGATGTCCTTAGGCTACATGTGGGCTGATGGCGTGAAAATGTTAGACGATAACTTTTCATTAGTTCTTGATAACCCCACGAATAAACCTAAAGTAATGGCTTATTTTGAGTTTATGAAAAAAATGTCGCCGAGCATGCCACAAGGTATGACCCAGGCGCTATTTGGAACAGTTTTAGGTCAATATTCAGGTGGGCAGGTTGCGCATGCACCTTATGCCGGAAGATTAATGGAGGTGATTGAAGATAAAGCCCCTGACCTAGTATCTAAAACCGGATTTTTTATGTATCCCGATAGCGCCGGCAAAGGTCAGGCGGTTAATCATGGCTATGACGGCTGGGTAGTCTTAAATACGCCCATGAAAGATGAATCACTAAAATTTATGGAGTGGTTTACTGAAAACCAATACATTAATTTTTTACACTCAGCACCGCTACACTTCCAGCCAGCTAGATTGGATGTCTATGATGATGCTCGCTGGAGAGCCCATCCTTTAATTGAAAAACATGCTGATTTAGTTGAGTTTATGAAGAGCTTACTAACACGAAAAGACGTCATTATTAGATCGGTTGATACAGAAGGTCCGCGTATTGATTCGCGCCCTGGAAAAATGTTTGAAACTTTTGCCATTACCGAGGGATTACAAAATGTAATCTATAACGGTATGCCCGCATCAGAGGCTGTTGATGTGATGTCAAAAAAATATCGAACCGTTTTATAACTCGTAAATGCAAGGATTTAGAACCTCAAGCGATAAAGTCCTTAAATGGGCTTTTATCGCTTCGGTTTCTGTTGTGTTGTTACTTATCCTGCTGCCTGTTTTGCATGCAATACAGTTAAGTTTTTATCATTCGGAATCTTTTGTTTCAAATAAAAGTTGGGTTGGACTTGGCAACTATGCCCGTATTTTGAATGAAATGATATTTTGGAAGGCGCTATCAGTGGGCCTTATTTTTGGTTGTTTAACGATCATCCTCCAAGTCTGCCTGGGGATTGCCTTTGCTTTATTCTTGGACCGAAATTTTCCAGGCCTGCCCATTATTAGGGGGCTGGTAATTTTGCCCTACCTACTTCCAACAGTCGTGGTTGCTTTAGCATTTCAATGGATGCTGGATGGAACTTTAGGCTTATTAACAATCTGGTCCGAACAATTAGGACTTGGTAGGCCAAGCTGGTTTGAAAACCCCTATCTAGCAATGACGGTCGTCATTGTAGCCAGCGTATGGACCTGGACCCCTTTTGTAACAGTATCTTTCTTAGCGGCCCTACAAACTATTCCAAAATCGCTCTACGAATCTGCAAAAGTAGATGGCGCTGGAATGTGGTCAAGATTCTGGCACGTAACCATTCCCATGCTTTTGCCCATGCTAATGGTGATTATTTTGCTCAGAAGTATTTGGATGTTTAATAAATTTGACATTATTTGGCTATTAACTAAAGGTGGGCCTTCTTCTGCCACAGAACATCTACCCATATTGGCTTATCGTCGCGCATTTTTACAATATGACGTGGGTGGAGGAGCTGCGGTTGCAACATTATCTTTTCTACTTCTATCGCTCTTGATTTTGGTTTATTTTTACTATTACCCTCTGGAAGAGAAAGAAAGCTCCCATTGAAAGTAAAGGCTGGTCCAGCGCTTTTTACGCTAGTGTGCTTGTCGCTACTGGGCATCTGGTCATTTTTTCCTATCTACTGGATGATCATCTCAAGCCTTCGTCCAGAAAAAGAATTATTTGATGTACCCACCTTAATCCCAAAAACAATTGACTGGCAATTCACGTCATATAAAAATCTGCTTGAATTAACAGACTACCCACTACAGTTTATGAATAGCATTATTGTGGCCCTTGCTGTTGTTGTAATTACTTTAATTATCTCAATCATCATTGCCTATGTGGTTACTCGTTATCGCGTGCCTGGTAAAACAATGATCGTGGGTAGCATGTTGTATGCATATATGTTTCCACCTTTAATGCTCGCAATTCCTTTATTGTCAATTTTTGCCACTCTTGGTCTCGCAGATAGTTTGATTGCCGTCGTTTTAGCGCATTGCACCTTAACAATTCCGCTTGGTGTCTGGATGCTATGGGGATTTTTTAAAGTCATGCCTTTTGATTTAGAAGAAGCAGCAATGGTAGATGGATGTTCGCGTGCAGGCGCTTTTTTCCGTGTAGTGCTGCCTTTATCGCTCCCTGGGGTTATTACTGTATCTATTTTTTCATTTCTACTATCTTGGACAGATTATGTCTTTGCATTTGTTCTTGTGAGTAGCGATCTGAATAAAACCTTACCAGTCGGCCTAGCCTCATTAATTGGCTCATTTGATGCCCGTTGGGGTGAATTAATGGCTGGAGCTACATTAATCGCAATTCCCTTATTTCTCATGTTTGTCTTTCTAGGTCGATATTTCATTAAAGGCTTAGCAGCTGGTGCAATTAAAGGATAAAAGTGAATTTTGACTTAAGAAATAAACTCTGCGTTATTACTGGCGGTGCTAGAGGCATTGGCTTAGCAGATGCTTTTGCATTAGGGGCAGAAGGTTGTAAGGTCATCCTGATTGATATTGACGACACAGCTGGTCAAGCAGCAATAAAGCAACTAAAAGCTGCAGATATTCCTGCATTTTTTTATCTAGCGGATGCTACCAGTGAAAATCAAGTTATAGCCGTAGCTAAAGAAATTGAAAATAGCTTTCATCAGTGCGATGTGCTTGTTAATAATGCAGGTATAGGTGTTAAGCCGGCTTATTTACTGCGGGATATGCCTTTGAATGCTTGGGATCAAATGATCAATGCTCACCTGAGGAGTGCATTTTTATGGTCACGGGCCATGATTCCTTTGATGGAAAAGAATCATTTTGGCAGAATTGTTAATATGTCTTCGATGAATTTTACTGGTGGCGGCAGAGCTGGGGTATCTCATTATTCCTCTGCAAAAGCTGCAGTCGCTGGACTTACAAAGACCCTAGCAAAAGAAGTTGGCAGATTAGGGATCACAGTTAACGCTATTGCTCCTGGGTATGTTGAAACTGAGTTAATTGCCCAATTCACCCCCGAAATGAGGGAAATTTTGCAAAAACAAAATCCCGTAGGCCGTACCTGCCTTCCCGAAGAGGTTGCTGCGCTAGTGACCTTTCTTTGCTCAACACAAGCCGCTTTTATTAATGGTGAATTAATTTGCATGGATGGTGGGCGTAGAGATTTTTATTGGGGAAATTGAATTTATGACAATAAAAACAATGGGATTTCCTGGCAGATATATTCAAGGCCCAGGGGCACTAGAAGAAATTCCTGAGTTACTAAAAAGCTTTAATGCAAATAATGTGGCTGTTATTCTGGATGAAGTAGTCAATAAAATTAACGGGGAATCTCTTCAAAAAACGCTTTCCCAAGAGGGGATTAGAGCTAATTTCGTCTTATTCCCCGGGGAAATAACAACTGATGTTGTCTCCGAACTAGCAGGCCAGGTTAGCGACTTGAATGCTGATATTGTGCTCGGATTTGGCGGGGGGAAAACAATTGATTGTGCCAAGTGGATTGCCTTTAACTGTAAATTACCTCTTTTCATCTTACCTTCGATAGCTTCAAATGATTCTCCTACGAGTAGATTAATTGTTTTATATGATGAGCACCATCAGGTTTCACGTGTTGACTTTATGGTTAGAAATCCAGATGTCGTTATTGTTGATACTAATATTATTTCCCGTGCTCCACTGCGGTTTTTTGTTGCAGGACTTGGCGATGCATTGAGTAAAAAATTTGAAGCTGCGCAATGTTTTTCGAATCAGGGGAAAAATTTTTATGGCACCCCCTCTCTAGCTACCGCTCGTTTATTGGCTGATAGATGTTATGAAACCATACTTCAATATGGCGAAGAAGCCGTAAAGCAAATAAAACAATATCAATCGCCTAATGAGGCGGTTGAGAGAGCAATTGAGGCATCTGTACTTCTCAGTGGCTTAGGTTTTGAAAGTGCAGGACTTTCACTGGCGCATGCCTTAACCAGAGGCTTTACAGCACATCCCAAAATGACTAAATTCCTCCATGGCGAGATTGTTGCCTTTGGTTCTATTGTGCAACTGATAGCCGAAAACCGCTCTTTGGTCGAAATTAAGGCCCATGCAAAATTTTGTCAGTCTATAGGGCTTCCTGTTAGCTTTAACGATTTTGGTTTACCAGGATTAAATTCATTGGAATTAGAAGATATAGCCGCCAAGACTATGATGGCGCCCTATATTAATAACTTATCTCCAAAAGCAACTGATGCAAGAATTATTGAGTCGCTAATAAGGGCTAATGAAATTGGTATATCGCTATAGAAATCTTATTTATTTTTAGATATATTTTTCACTGATTCCCTAATAATTAACTCACCTGGTAAAAGTTCAACCAACACTTTATTTTGATTTTTTTCAATTAAACTAATCAAGCCTATTGCACCCTCATAACCCATTTTTTGGGAGGGCATTTGCACAGTAGTTAAGGGGGGGTGAAGTGCACTTGCAATGGGGCCATCATGAATAGCTACTATGGACATGTCTTTAGGAACGCTAAATCCGTTTTTTTGCAATGCCATCATCGCCCCTACAGCAACATTCAGTGTTAAAGCAAATATAGCAGTAGGTTTTGCTTTGGGGTTGGCCAAAAGCATCTCTGTGGCCTGCGAACCCCCCAAAATTGAATAGCCACTTACCTCCACTAAATTCGGGTTAAATGGAATCATTGCTTGTTCTAACGCCTTTTTATATCCATAAAAGCGGCCCACTCCTGATGATGAATTAACTTGACCAGATAAATGCGCAATTCGCTTATGACCCTGCGCGATTAAATACTCTGTGGCAATTTTTGCTGCTCGTGAACTATTAAAATAAACTGAGTTTATTAATCCTGGTACTTTTCGATTGAGAACGACGACTGGTACGGTAGATTTTTTTGCGGCCCTAAGAATTGCACTATTTTTATTTAAAGTGGTTACCAAAAGACCATCAACCCGATTAGATTGAATTAATTTTTTATATGGTTCGCCCTTAGATGGGCCATCCTCTAGATAAGAAATAACCAGGCTATAGCCTCTTTCACTCGCGCCTCTTTCAGCTCCCTTGATAATTTCAGCAAAAACAGGATTATCAAGCTGTGGAACCACAATCCCTATTGAAAATGTTTTAGAAACTCGAAGACTACGAGCACTAATATTAGGCTGATAATCCAGGCCTTTGGCAACCTCCAAAATCTTGTTTTTTGTTTTACTTGAAACTCTTTGATTAGGGTTTTGAGCAAGTACTCTAGAAACCGTAGATGGATCTACTTTTGCCTTTAAGGCAATATTTTTTAAGGTTGCTCGCGGGCTAGGTTTAGGTTTATTTTTTTTCATGAGGCTTGAAGATATTGTAACTAGAGAATACCCGATGACTACTAAAAATTATTTATAACACACCCGATCAAGCAATTTTTTTGTGGCAATTTGATTTTTACCGATCACCGCAATCGAGATATTTTCCGCCTAGTCTGCCCACCAATAATCACGATACCAACTCTAGGGTTGGTATTTTTTGAGCGTTACCTTAAGTAACGCTTGGGATAGCTGATTTAATAAGAATGGCTAATAGTAAAAAAGCAGTTAATATATTTGTGAATTCGCTTCCACCTTTCACTTCAACCTAAGTCTTTAAAAGGATTTTTTCAAATGAAAAAGCTTTGCCTATTATTTATTACATCAGTTTTCTGTGGCTCAGTATTTGCTCAAACTACTCCAATCCTTCAAAAGGAGTGGAAAGGGGAGGTATCAGTAACCTCAATTGGTAGCGCTAATAAATTAGCTAATCCTAATCAGTCTGCCAAAGATTGGAACAGTTTTGATGAGGCCAGAACGCTTATCGTTCTTCGGCAAGAGGGTCGGCACTTAGACCTAGCACTTAAGCATCCTAGGGGTGAAGTTCAGTGGATTGCCACTATTTCCAAAGATGGCAAGCAAATAATGGCAACTGACCAGGGAGGCCTTTCGTTGATTTTGAATTTATCAGGCAATTCTCTTTCTGGTTGCGGGGCAGTTCGAGGCACTAAAGGAACGTTTGAGGATTGGTTCAATAATTACGCCGCTCTATGCTATGACTTTAAGGCAGTGAAATAGGCATGGGATATCCTGGATCTTAGTTCGATAGGGCTCAAGTAATCGGAGTTGATACCACAATCAAACCTCCTAGAAGCCAGGTTCAAGTCCTGGTAGGCCCACCATAAAAAACACTTAC
>Ga0194044_10000834_pt1 | contig 15455 bp, 12 predicted proteins | sample JunL4417m_MetaG_FD_155460 | JGI IMG/M metagenome (GOLD analysis project Ga0194044, IMG submission 155460) | Anoxic zone freshwater microbial communities from boreal shield lake in IISD Experimental Lakes Area, Ontario, Canada - Jun2016-L442-17m | ecosystem: Environmental > Aquatic > Freshwater...
GTACTCAAAGACAGCCATGTCATCGCCAACGCTTATGAAGGAAAAGGCGGCAACATCGGCATCACAGCAGATACCTATCTGGCCGACTGGACCAGCACAGTCAGCGCATCCTCCGCCCTTGGAATCAGCGGCCAGGTGGACATCAATTCCCCCTTGGTCAACCTCAGCGGATTGCTTTCCCCCCTGCCCACTACTTTTGCGGACATCACCGAGCTTCTGGCCGATGACTGTGAGACCCGCTACAAATACCGCAAGGTTAGCAGCCTGGTCGTCCGGGGCCGGGATGCGCTACCTGCACAGCCGGGTGACTTGTGGCCAAGTCCGGTCATGATGCGGTAGGAATTCGCCATCTTTGAAACATAACCGAGAACAGCGACTGGATTCTCTATGAATCCAGCATCCACAATAGCTTTGACATATCTGGAAAAAACAAAATATCATGCTGACGTGGCTATTGCTACGCCAATAACAATGGGATGGTGATAATATATGAACACTATTACTTACTCTCAAATTCATGAGCTGGTCATGAGGCTTCCTGCTACAAAATTACCTTTTGTATATAACCTGTTGGTTGATTTAAGTAAAAAAGAATCAGATGATTCGTCGCCCCAATTAAATTTCATGTTTCTTCCCCTGAATGAACGATGACGAATAATGATGCAGCAAGCCAAAGAGCTGATTTCTCACTACGAACAGGTGGCAGGAGAACGTCAAGCATGGCAAGCTGGGGACTTTATTGATGAATATTAATCGAGGCGATATTTGGAAAGTCAATCTCGATCCAACAATTGGCTCGGAAATCAAAAAGAGCCGACCAGTTGTTGTCATCAATTCAGACGCAGTGGGCGTGTTGCCAATAAAGCTGGTAGCTCCGCTAACCGAATGGAAGGATTATCTCGTTCAGAATATATGGCATGTGAAAGTGATTCCCGATAGTTCAAACGGATTAACGAAGACATCCGCGGTTGACACATTACAACTATGTGGTGTTGATACACAGCGATTCGTTGAAAAGATTGGAAGTGTTTCCCCGGAAATCTTAAGATTGATAGTAACATCGATAGCAGCAGTTATCGAATACTTAAACGTTGCGTTAAATTCTCGATATTTGCCCGAAAAGGCCACACAGCAAGGGTTTTTCGATGAATAACAGGCATAATAACCTTATTTTATTCATGTCTTGATAGAGTTAACTCATAACTTACTTAATTCACAACATTTTATTGTTTCATAAAGCATGGAAAACTCTTCTTTTTTGAAAATCAACAGCTAAGAATAAGTCTATCAAATCAGATATTTACTGTGACCATATAAAAAAAGCCTTTATTTTGAGGCTCTTTCAACATATTGTGGCCATAACACTTTGAATATACAGGTATTTAACAGTTTTATCAAATTTTCGCGCAATGTTTAAGGAATACTAGGGCAGGGCGAAATGATCGCATAACCAATCCGGTTGTAAAAATACTGATGCCACGAATGAATTATGCACCAGAAGAGAGATTGGAAGTGATTCGACAGGCATACCGTGGGTTGTTTGAACTGACAGCCCCGATGATGTTTGACAAATATGTGGATTTTATTGATGTATATGCAGGAATCTGTGAAGATGAACGAGAAGCGATTTTCCGTGAAATAACAGAACAGGAGGATACAGTCATGCTGGCGCAATACATTAGGGATAAAGGATTTCAAGAAGGCGAACTGAAAGGCGAACTGAAAGGCGAACTGAAAGGCGGGCGCATTTTTCTGGAACGATTATTAACCCGTCGTTTTGGCTCGTTGCCGGACTGGGGGCGGGATCAACTGGTGGGTGCAACCCTGGATCAACTGGATCGGTGGGCTGAACGGGCGCTGGAAGCAGACTCCATCCAGGCGGTTCTGGCGGAATAACCACAACCAGAGCCGGGCCTATTTTACCATAGACCACCAGATACCAAATGCACCGCAAAGCAGCCGGGTGACTTGTGGCCAAGTCCTGTCGTGGTGCAGTAGGCTTTTTTCTGTAAGCCTGCACGACCAGATGACATGCAAAGACGAGAGAATCTCTTGTTAAGGGAGATAGCGGATGAAGAGATGGTGACATCATAGATATGTGAATTATGATAAACTCGATTATCAAGTTTTTTGCGTCGAAAAAAACATAAGTACTTGATTTAATAAGATATATAAAATATTCTTGCTTTTTAATAAACTCAATAATATCAGCATGTTACTTAAAAACTTGATCATCGAGGATAAAGGTTTCAGTTCGGCTACAATGGGTTGAATCAGCCACTGGTATAGCCTCTGAGCATGGCGCATGTATTTGCTCAGCGCCAACAGTGATTGATTTCTTGTTAGGGCATCAATCAAATCCATAATATGGAATACCTGCCCCTATAGTCATATAGTCCACTTACTGGGAGCGTGGGTGAAGACACCCGCACTCCCAGTATTTTGACGATAAAGAAAATTGGATGGTAAAAACAGGTTGACTCAGAAGGATGTCTTGTGTATTTATGAACCATAAACAGGGTATGAAGCTCTGGCGGTACGGCACTGAAAAAAACATATAGTTGGGTCATGAAGGCCAGGTAGCACCATTATTGGGGGCTTGCTTGGCTTTTTTTTTGGCTGAGGAAAATCAAGAGCTCAAATGGGAGTTGGAGTACCGAAGTTATTCTTATTATTTTCTTTTTTCATTTCGGGGAGGATTTTCCATGCACATGGCAGATGCACTGATTTCACCAGTTGTAGGCGGCGCGATGTGGGCCGTAACAGCCGGTCTTACCCTCTATAGCGCCAAAAAACTCAAAGAAAACCTTGATGACAGTCAGACACCACTTATGGGTGTTCTGGGGGCTTTCATATTTGCGGCCCAGATGATCAACTTCACAATTCCTGCCACCGGATCCAGTGGTCACCTTGGGGGAGGGATGATTCTGGCCATCTTGCTGGGGCCATATTCCGCCTTTATCACCATGGCATCGGTACTCACGGTTCAAGCCCTTTTTTTTGCGGATGGGGGACTTCTGGCGCTGGGATGCAATATTTTTAACCTGGGTTTTTTCCCCTGTTTTATTGCCTATCCCATCATTTACAAACAAATCGCCGGCGAAAGTACTACCCAGCGCAGCATTATGGCAGGCGCCATCATGGCTTCCATAGTGGGGCTACAAATGGGAGCGTTAGGTGTCGTTTTTGAGACGCTGTTTTCTGGAATCTCGGAACTGCCCTTTGGCGCATTCCTGCTCCTGATGCAGCCCATCCATCTGGCTATCGGCATTGTCGAGGGGCTGGTCACTGCGGCAGTGGTGTCCTTTATTTGGAAGGCGCGTCCCGAAATCCTGAACATGGCCCGCACAACCCGGCCAATTGGGCGCCTTGCCATTGGAAATGTACTTGTCGGACTTCTTATGGTTGCCGCTTTCACAGGAGGCATTCTGTCCTGGTTTGCTTCGGAACGCCCTGACGGTCTGGAATGGTCCATGTTCCATACATCCGGAAAGGAAAAACTCGAACCTGCTGAAAAAGGGCTGCATTCGCTCTTTGCCAGGCTTCAGGAAAAGACCGCATTTTTACCGGACTATGGATTCATGAAAGCTGAGCCGGATAAACCCGGCGAGCAAGAATCCTTGGCAGCACCAGAAAAAAAAGAACCCTGGCCGGCTGTTAGTGCAGGAACTTCTGTGTCTGGCGTGGTTGGGGGGACAATGGCTATGGGGCTGGCCGGCTTCATTGGCTTTGCATTGAAAAGACGGCATAGATAAATATAATGGCGAAAATTGCATCATCTTTTCTGGATATCAGCTACTTAGACAGCCTTTCCTGCCAGCAAAGCCCCATCCATCGACTGGATCCACGGGCAAAAGTGATTGCTACCGCGTTTTTCATCGTCAGCGTGGTGTCCTTTGATAAATACGAAATTACGGGGCTGATTCCGTTTTTTCTCTATCCCATCGTTCTGATTGCCATGGGAGATTTACCGCTCGTGTATCTGCTTAAAAAAGTCTTGATTGCTGCGCCTTTTGCCGTTTTCATCGGCATGTTTAATCCCATCATTGACCGCGCAATTCTGATAAACCTGGGGCCTGTCGGCATATCCGGAGGCTGGGTTTCTTTTGCATCCATCATGCTGCGCTTTGTTCTGACGGTCGGCGCAGTCCTTGCGATGATTGCCAGCACCGGCTTTGCGTCAATCTGCATGTCCCTGGAAAAAATGGGCGCTCCAAACAGTTTTGCCGTGCAACTTCTTTTTTTGTACCGCTATATTTTTGTGCTGGTCGATGAGGCATCGCGCATGGTACGCGCCAGGGCGCTTCGCTCCTTTGAGGGAAGGGGAATGGGGTTTAATGTCTTCACTTCCATGATTGGGCAGCTCCTGCTGCGCGCCCTGGACAGGGCTCAGCGTATTCACTTGGCCATGCGCTGCCGGGGGTTTGATGGAGAAATCCGGATTTTTAGACAGTTGACCTTCAACAGACTGGATGCTGCGTTTCTCCTGGGGTGGTCCACACTGTTTGTCCTGATGCGGTTGGTTAATATTCCCCAGTGGATGGGCGACAGGGTTACGGAGTTGATCAGATGAGCCACCACATCGTTGAAATCAAAGATCTGCATTACACCTATCCCGATGGCAATTCCGCCTTGCGTGGGGTTTCATTTCGAATCACCCACGGGGAAACCGTTGCTATTGTTGGGGCGAATGGGGCCGGAAAATCCACAATTCTGCTGCACCTTAACGGCTGTCTTATTCCTGAAACCGGAACGGTCCGCATCGGCGATTTTCCCCTGACCCGAAAAACGCTGGAGCATGTGCGGCGCACGGTCGGCATGGTTTTTCAGGATCCGGACGATCAGCTATTCATGCCGTCGGTCCATGAAGACGTTGCATTCGGCCCCCTGAATCTGGGACTTCCGCTTGAGGACGTAGAAGAAAGGGTCGTTCATGCGCTGTCCACGGTGGGCATGCTTCATCTAAGGGACCGTCCACCCTACAGGCTTTCGGGAGGAGAAAAGAGATCTGTGGCTATTGCAACAGTGCTATCCATGTCCCCGAGCATTCTGGTTATGGATGAGCCAACGTCGAATCTTGACCCAAAGGCCAGAAGACAGCTCATTCATCTTCTAAAAACCTTCGAACACACCATTATCCTGGCGACCCACGATCTGGATATGGTGCTTGATTTATGTTCTCGCACCATTGTTCTCAAGAAAGGCAGGGTTGAAGCTGACGGGCCCACCCTGGATATCCTGCAGAACCAGGAACTCCTGGATGCCTGCCGTCTGGAAAAGCCGCTTCAACTTCAGTCGTGCCCGATTTGCAGCCCCGGATACACAAATGCAATAAAGGGATAGTTTCTTACAGGGATATCCCATCGAAACGGCTATCCAATTATCTTATTTCTTGATTAGGTGATTTCCAATAAAGAATATACGGCCTTGATCATCGTTTCGGCCAGGTTTATTTCGTAGGGGCGAATCTTGTGTTCGCCCTTTCGATGGGGCGAATACAAGATTCGCCCCTACTATTGCCTGATGGCGGCGATACACTGATAAATGCCTGCCGAAACGATGATCAAGGCATAGAAAAAATCTGATTCGGACAATGGGGTATTCTTTGCTGAATATCACCTTAAGTGAATCTGCAATGATACGGAAAACATTATTCATTGATGATAATCTTTATGAAGGAGTAGGTAATGCTTGAAGGATCTGGTGTTAAGAAACTGTTTGCAAACAACTGGGAAAAGATGGCTTTATGGGCGATTCTCATCGGGCTTTTCTATCTGCTGAAGCCATTTTTTCTGCTGATTTTTGAGACATTTCTGATCACTTACAGCACGAAGATCGTCATTCAATGGGCGGTGAGTCGCCTGAAGATAAACTACCGTCTGGCGGCGTTGATTGTTTTCGTGCTGTTTGTGACGATACTGGGGGCGGCCAGCGCCTGGATCGTGCCCAAACTTATTATCGAGTCCAATCGCATCGTGAAGGATTTTACCGGCAGCGGCGATCAGCAGACCAGGGAGAAGATCAACGGGTTTGTTGAAAGCATTGTCGTAAAGGTGGTGGGAGAGGAAAAGGCCCAGGACATCATTGACTCCGATGAATATTCCGCGATGATTGAAGTCCTGAAGACCGAGTCAACAAAGGCGGTTAAAGCGGCCTTGCCACGCGTTCTTGAAACCCTTCTTCACCTGGTCAAGTTTTGCTGGGAAATTCTGTTCACCCTGATCCTGGCAATCATCTTTTCATTCATTCTGGTCATGGACTGGCAGAGAATCGCCAGAACAATGAAGGAGCTGGAAAAAAGCCGAATTAGTTCCTTCTATATCGGCGCCGCACCGCATCTTCATGCTTTTGCCGACGTGCTGGGAAAGGCTTTTACCGCCCAGGCCATAATCGCAATCTGCAACATGCTGCTGACCGCTGCTGGCATCTGGTTCTTTCAGGTGCCGAATATCGCGCTGATCATGACTGTTGTCTTTCTTTGCGGATTTATTCCCATTGTTGGAACCTTTATAAGCTCCATTCCGATAATGATCTTTGGTATTCAGACCGGCGGGCTTCTAATGGTCTTTAAACTCATGATCCTGATAGCCATTGTTCACGCTTTTGAAGCATATCTGCTCAATCCTAAGATTACCGGAAACGTTTTGCATGTCCATCCGATCCTGGTGTTGATACTTTTGTTGGTAGGAGAACGGTTTTTCGGAATATGGGGAATGGTTGTGGGGGTTCCAATCGGGTACTACGTCATCAGCGTTCTGACAATGAAAGACGAAAATCTTGCGGCCACAGATCCTGTGTTGTTGTGACCAAGAGCAAAAATCTATACGAGGGATAAGGTGTAAGGTATAAGATAAATGCATATAACAAAGGCGCTGCCGATTATATTTCCATTTTTACGCTGGTTGCCCACGGTTACGGGCCGATCCCTGCGGGCTGATCTCCTGGCCGGAATCACCGGAGCAATTATCGTGCTGCCCCAGGGCGTGGCTTTTGCCACCATCGCCGGTCTGCCGCCAGCTTATGGTCTCTACACCGCCATGGTTCCGGTTTTGGTGGCTGCCCTGTTTGGGTCATCGTTTCACCTGGTTTCCGGGCCAACAACCGCCATTTCCCTAGTCGTCTTTGCCAATATCAGCAAGCTGGCCGTCCCTTTTGGTCCGGACTACATTCAGTTGGTGTTTACCCTGACCTTCCTGACCGGAATTTGCCAGTTAGTACTGGGTGTAGCCAGGCTCGGTGCGGTGGTGAATTTCGTATCCCATTCGGTAGTGGTGGGATTTACGGCAGGAGCCGCCGTCCTCATTGCGTCCAGCCAGATCGGGCATTTTTTCGGGTTGGTACTGCCCAAAAGCGATTCTTTTCTTTCAACCTGGGTCAATTTGATGCATGCCCTGCCTGCAATAAATCCTTATGTAGCGGCAGTAGGCGGTACGACACTAATTGTTGCAGCCGCTATCAAGGCTTGGCGGCCTCACGCGCCGGCTCTGATGGCTGCGATGGTTGTCGGCAGCGTCATGAGTGTGCTTATTGATGGCGAAAGCCACGGTATGAAGCTGGTCGGAGCATTGCCGAGTTGTCTGCCGCCGCTGTCCTTGCCGAATATCTCGTTGAGCGCCATACATGATCTGGTTCCCGGCGCCATGGCAGTGGCCATGCTGGGTCTTGCAGAGGCGGTCTCCATCGCAAGATCAGTGGCTGTTCGCTCAAATCAGTCCATCGACAATAGCCAGGAATTTATCGGCCAGGGCCTGGCCAATATCGCCGGCAGTTTTTTTTCTGCTTATGCCGCTTCAGGATCATTTACTCGAACCGGAGTCAACTACGAGGCCGGAGCCAAAACGCCTCTGGCCGCTGTATTTTCAGCTCTTTTTCTCGCCCTGATCTTGCTTCTTGTGGCTCAGTTGACAGTCTATCTGCCGCTGGCCTCTATGGCCGGTGTCATCCTTCTGGTCGCATGGCATCTCATCGACTTCAGCAGTATCCACCACATCATAATTACGGATCGCAGTGAAGCCGCCGTTTTGTTCCTGACCTTTCTGGCCACACTTTTCGTTCAGCTTGAGTTCGCTATCTATGCAGGCGTCATCCTTTCGCTCCTGCTCTACCTCAAACGAACCTCCCATCCCCATTTCATTACCCTGGCCATTGACCCGACAGACAAGCACCGCCGCTTAGTCAACATCCTGAACGGACCCCTTGATGAATGTCCCCAGTTCAAGATACTTCGGCTCGACGGCTCCATTTTCTTCGGCGCGGTAAATCACATCAGCGAGGAACTCCACAACATCATTGACACCAGTCCCGAGCAGTACCACATCCTGATTATCGGTAGTGGAATCAATTTCATGGATGCGACAGGCTGCAATATGCTCTTTCGTGAAAACCGGAGCCTCCGGCTGACCGGTCGTGAGATATCCCTGTGTTCACTGAAGCGCGAAGTACTTGACATGCTGAAGCGTGGTGGCTGTTTCGCTAACATGGGACCCGAACATGTCTTTTCCTCCAAGGACGAAGCCATTAAGTCCATCGTGCCTCGCCTGGATCCCGAACGATGTGCTGGCTGCACTGCCAGAGTCTTTGCTGAGTGCTGCGAACGGCCATGGGTAAATCATTGACTCACACCCTATTTCTCACTACATTCGCGTAGCTATGTAGATTATGCCCGATCTCAGTATATCCATGATGAAAAAAGCCCAGACCCTGCTGGACATCAAAACCGGGGAAGATTTGTCGAAAAGACCGAAAAAGGGATCGAAAAATACAAACGATGATCAATGCATAGAAAAAATCTGAATCAGACAATGGGGTATTTGAAGAAAATCATGAATGATGCCTGTCACAACCATCTTGCTGGTGGATACATCGCAGGACTCGCCTTTTTTTTTCTGAGCGCATGCGCCTCCGTAGGGCCTGATCACCATCCGCCTGCAAAGGCGATATCCTCACAATGGCAAACCCCTCTGCAGGGAGGTCTCGCAGATGAACCCATCGATCGGAGGGCGCTGTCTCACTGGTGGAGTCAGTTGAATGACTCCCTGCTGTCGATGCTGATAGATCAGGCTGTGGCGGAAAATCTCGATCTGAAAGAAGCCCGCAGCCGGGTTCGAGAGGCCAGGGCCCGGCGCGGCAGTGCCGAAACCGGGCTGTTTCCCCGTGTGGATGCTACCGGCCAGATGATGCAAATGAAGGGGAGCAAAGAAACCGGGGCCGGTACAGAGCGAAGCCTCTTTACCGCCGGCTTCGATGCCGGATGGGAAGTGGACGTTTTCGGCGGAGTGCGCCGTTCCATCGAGGCTGCGGATGCGGACCTCCAGGCCAACCAGGCCGGCCTGCGGGATGTGCTGGTCACCCTGACCGCCGAAGTGGGGCTCAACTACGTCGAGATGCGGACCTATCAGGCCCGCCTGACTATGGCGGAAGAGAATCTGAAGGAACAGGAAGACGTGTACGATTTGATCCGCCAGCGTTTCGACGCTGCGCTTAGTGATGCTCTTTCGATGGAGCAGGCGCGATACAATGTGGAAAACACCCGCTCGCAAATTCCCAGGCTCCGTTCGGGGCTGGAAGCTTCCAAAAATCGGCTTGAAGTCCTTCTTGGAAAGGTTCCCGGGCAGCTTCGCGCTGAACTGGCTCCGGCTGCGCCAATTCCCGTAACCCCGTTGCGCGTGGCTGTGGGGATTCCTGCCGACTGCATTCGGCGACGGCCTGATGTTAGCCGCGCGGAATGGGAGCTGGCCGCCCAGACCGCTCGCATCGGCGTGGCCACCGCCGAACTCTATCCCAAATTTACGCTGCTGGGCTCAGTTGGGATCGAAACACTAACCATCGTCGGAGTCGCCTCTACGGATGATCTCACCTACCGTATCGGGCCCCAATTTTCATGGCGCATCTTCGATGCGGGCGCTATCCGTCGGAACATCAATATCCAATCGGAACTTCAGGAACAGGCGCTGGCCCGTTACGAATCCGTTGTTCTCAAAGCGCTGGAAGAGGTTGAAAATGCCTTGAAGGCCTATGCGGAAGAGCAAAACCGTCGGCAAGCCCTGATGCAGGCGAGTCAAGCAGCCACTAAGGCCAAGACTTTTGCTCAGGAAAAATTCAGAGCTGGTCTCATCGCCTTCTATGATGTTCTGGATGCCCAAAGATCTCTTTTTTCCTTCGAAGATATGCTCGCCCAAAGTGAGGGGGCCGTCACCGCCGATCTGATCACCCTCTACAAGGCCCTGGGCGGGGGCTGGGAAGAAATGAGCCAAAACGATAGCGGGCGGCCATGATGTCGCCCCATGCATATAGACATTATTTTTCATACCATCTGCCGCTTGGCCAACTGCTGAAACAGCCCGGGTTCTGCGATCAGTTCCGAAAATGTCCCGGTCTGCACAATATGTCCAGCCTCCAGAACATAGATCCGGTCGGCGCGGACAATGGTCGAGAGCCGGTGGGCAATGACAATCCGGGTGGCGTTGAGTCGTTCCAGGCTGTCGGAAACATGGGATTGGGTTTCGTTGTCGAGTGCGCTTGTAGCCTCATCGAAAATAACTATTTTCGGGTTGCGCGCAAGCGCCCGGGCGATCAGGATGCGCTGTTGCTGCCCGCCCGATACCGCACCCGCATACATGAGGGTATGCATCCCCATGGGCATGGCCGCGATATCCTGGTCCAGCCCTGCCATCCGGGCCGCTTCCCATGCCGCTTTCATGGGCATCCCGGAAGCGCCGGCAATATTTTCGTATATGGAGCCATTGATCAGTCCGCCCCCCTGAAGCACCACGCCGATCTGTTTGCGCAAATCTCTCAGGTTCACCGAAGCGAGGTCGATCCCCCCATAAAAAATACCTCCGGTCTCCGGCGTTTCAAACCCCAGCAGCAGCCGCACAATCGTGGATTTTCCAGCCCCCGAAGGCCCCACAACAGCGATCAATTCCCCCGGTTCGGCTATGATGGATATATTGTCGAGAAGGGCCGGCATATCCGAACAGTAGCGAAAGGTCACATGGCGGATTTCCACGTTCCCGTCGATTTCGCCCATGGGCCTGCGGGTTTCCACAACTTCGGGTATGGTTTCCAGGATCGGTGACAGACGTTTGTAGAGCACAACCGTTGTGACGAGAGCGGGCATGACACCGGCAAAACCGGTAAAGGCCGCCATGAGGGAGGAAAATGCGGCGGTATAAGCGAGATAATCCCCTACATTCAGCGTTACCCCCTGCCAGTGAGTGCCGACGATGAGAAAGAACAAACCGGACATTAGCGGCGGAAAAAAGGCATTCAACATCGCCACCACATTCATGTTGTCGATGGACCGCGATTCCCATCGAATATTTTTTGCAAGAACGTCGGCCCACCAAACGAAAGCACGGTTTTCTGAAATGGACATGCGGATTTTGGCTATTCCGGTCAGCATCTGCAGACCGATTCCCGCCAGTTCCCCCTCATAGTGATGCTGTTTGCGCTGAATTCGATAATCTTTGTATCCCACCCGGCAGATCAGACCGATGTAGATGAGAAGCACGCCCAGCCCCACCACTGTCAGGGTTACACTGTAAGAGAACATCAGCGCCAGATTCGGGGCGGCGAAAAACAGCGTCATGCAGCCCATGCTGACATTGTCCGCCATCCGTGCCCGCATGGCGTCCACCCCCATGACCCGTTTCGCCATATCCCCGGCCGTGAAACGGCTGAAAAATCGGGAAGAGAGATTGAACATCCGTCCCCATACGGCTGCCTGGAGCTGGAAACTGGACTGCGTTTTCATCCGCAGCATCAGGATGGATCGGGATAATGCCAGAAGTGCGCCGGTAAGGGCTGTACTCATCAATATCACGCCTGCCTGAAACAGTTGAAACGTATCACCAGCCGGAATCACAGTATTGAACATGACGCCGGTGAACCATATGGGCGCCAAAGCGATCACTCCGCCGATCAGTCCGATCAGCAAGACAGCGCGAAAATCTCTTTTCAATCCTTTCACGGTAACCGACAACACTTCCTTCAACGAAACGACACCCGACGATAACGGCATATAGACTGTAACCGCACGAGATTCGAGTTTCGCAGCCACCCGATGGGTTACCCGGCACTCCAGGCCGTTCACCGGATCGAAGCATCGCCAACCGCCTGCGGCGTAATAAAGGGCCACAGGCATCTGATTTTCGGCCCGAAAGGCGATGGCTGGAATTCCTTCTTGCCGCCACCAGCCGTCACCGAGCTGAACCGTCCGATAGTATAAATTACATGATTCCAGAAGCCGTGTAGCCTGGGAGATGCCGTGAACTTGATCCAGGTCACCGGACGGATCGGGAAGAACGATCTCGAAGCCGCAGACATGGGCAATCCGCTGAATCACCCGGTGAAGCGGCAACGGAGATGGGGATGTCAGGGAGGCATCCGGCATCCGCCGGCGCTGAAAGATCAGTCGTCGAAGATGCTCCCGCACCCCTTTGACGGCGGACTGTTCATAGGCCATCAGTTGTTTCTGACGCCGCAGGCGCCGCTGCCTTCGGAACGAAACCGCCACCAGCACGGCGCGCAGATACAGCCCGTATATCGAGGCCAAGACTTCGCCCGCCTTCGAATCGGCCGTCAGCTCGGCCGTGGTGCGGCAGGTAATGGAGACTGGGTCCTGACATTCGAACCATATCTGCGGCGATAGAGGAAATACCGCTCCGGCGCCGAGGAGCATCTGCTCTTCGTTCCCGTTCAGGAAACAGAATCCGTCATTCAGGTCGATCCACAAAATGCCTTGGCCCGGCCGAAAAGAAATCCCCTTTTCGAAATGAAATGATGTTTCCTTCTCCAAATCGGAGCCGGTGATCACATGGGTTTTGGACGGAGGCATGTCCAGAGCGAAAGGTGTCAGCAGATGCCGTATGAACCGTTCAAACCGCTCTCTGATGCTTTCATCTGAACGGATCAGGGCAAGCCAGGATGTCTGGCTCTGACAGATGTAGGCGCCGGCCATGGGCATAGCCAGCAGCCTGTATGAAACTCCGCCGCTTTCAATATGCACGCCAACGGGAAAGAGGCAATCCCCTGCTTCCAGTTCGGCTACGAATTGAAATGTTCCCATGGATTCGCCGGTGTTCCTGTCAAATCCACCGACAAAGAGATTCACAGATCCGCTCACAATCCGCCGGACCCTGTCATCGGACAGAAAAAAACCCTGTCCGCTGCCGACAGGGTCCCGATTGACGTGGGGGTGATCAATCTGCGTCATCATCCAGGCCCCCTCAGATTTCCGCCCGGATCATCCGTGCATAGACTCCCGTTTCATCCAGGATCAGCGCTTCATGCCGGCCCCGCTGCACCACCCGTCCATTGTCCAGCACGATGATTTCATCGCAATCACGGATAGTGCTGAGACGGTGAGCCACAATCAGACAGGAGCATCCCCGCTGGCGCAGACGGTGAACGATTCGGCGCTCGGTTTCGGGGTCCAGAGCACTGGTTGCTTCGTCGAGAATCAGAACGGCCGGATCATTGCTCAGCGCCCTGGCAATTTCGATGCGTTGCCGCTGCCCTCCGCTGAAATTCCCTCCGCCTTCATCCATATCCGCCGAATACCCGCCCACACGGTCGGCAATATCCTCGTGTATCTGCGCATCCCGGCAGGCCCGAATCAGATTCTCCTCGTCCATCATCGGATTCCACATGGACAGATTGTTTCGCAGCGAGTCGTGGAAGAGAACGATCTGCTGGTCCACGATGCCGACGAACCTCTCCAGTTTTCTGCGCGGCCAGTCGGCTATGGGCATTCCGTCATACAGCACCTCTCCGGACCAGGGCCCATAGAGTCCTGCAGCGAGCTTGGCGATCGTGGATTTTCCTGATCCGCTTCGCCCCACCACCGCCACATGGGAGCCTGGATGCAGGCGCAAAGAGAAATCTGTCACCACCGGCGGCGCCACCGGGCTGTAGCCGAACGTCACGCTCCGCAGTTCCAGTTCACCCCGAACGTCAAGGGCGGAAGCGGGTTCAGTCTTGTCGAATTCCCGGTCGAACATGGGGTCCAGTTCATAATTAGCCACATCATCAAGTTTATCCAAAGCGCCTTTGGCTTCCTGTATCTGCGAACCCAGTTCGGTGATCTGGATGACGGGCAGCAAAAAAGCCGCCATCAAAAACTGGAAAGCCACGAGCATGCCGGCCGTCATGTGTCCATGAATCACCCGCCATGCACCGTAGAGAAGGATGACGGCATTGTTCAGAGCTGAAAGGAGTACAGGCAAGGTGGACACATAGATAGTGGAAACAGACATCCGTTGTTCCGAATTGGTATAGTGGGCCTGTTGACCGGCCCATCGCTGAAAAAAATCGAATTCTCCGGCGGATGCCTTGATCGTGTCGATGAGTTGAATCCCCGACATGGCGACAGCCATGAGTTTGCCTTTTTCCTGAATCAGCGACTGATTCAGCACCTTCCGAAAACGGGCGACCGCTGTCAAAACGATCAGATTGATCGCAGCAATGGCCAGGCCCGTCAGCGCCAGCGGCACATCGTACGTCAGAAGGAGCGCCCCGTAACAGACCAGCATAAACAGGCCGGCGATTGCGCTTCCCACCTGACCGCTGATCATTTCGGCCAATTGATTGTTGAGACTGAGTCGGAATTGTATTTCCCCCGGACTTCGCTGCATGTGAAACAGCATGGGAAGACGGAGCAGACGGAAAAACATCCGGGACGTGTTCTGTGTGATAAATCCGATAGATAGGGAACGGAAAGCCAGTCGCTGAAACCAGGTCAGAAAAAGGGTGACAAGGGTGGCGCCCCCCAATGCCATGATCATCGGCGCCAACCAGTTGGCGTTGGGGCCCAGCACTTCGTCCACAAAGATTCGAGACAGACTCGGAATCACCATGCCGGGAATGGCCAGCATGACGCTGGTCAGTACGATGAAGGCAATGGCGCTTTTCATGGAAGCGGCCAGACGATAAATTCCGGCCCACAGGGAGGGCGCCTGCCCTCCCGCCTTGAAGAGCGGCCCAGGACTAATCTTAAGGGCTACGCCGGTGTAGGCGTCGTTCATCTGTGAAAAGGACATACGAACGGGGCCCCGTCCAGGATCGTTAAGATAGAAAATATCCCCTTTGCGGCCTTCGAGTACGACAAAATGATTGAATTCCCAGAACAGTATCAGGGGCATCGACACGGTGTGCAGTTTTTCGAGCTTCAGCCGCAAGCCCTGAGCCTGACATCCATAGCGACGGGCGGCGTTTAGCATATGAAGGGCATTGCTGCCGTCTCGCGAAACGCCGCAGTCCACCCGCAACTGCTCAAGGGGGATATGCAGGCCGTAATGCGCCAGCACCATGGCAAGAGATGCCGCACCGCATTCGGTTGCTTCCATTTGCAGGATCGTTGGAACACATACCCGGCGGTTGACCCGTTTTCTGTTATCCACCCGCTCCACTCCTGTCAGCATCCGATTTCATACAGTCCGCCCTGACAGCAGGCA
>Ga0194044_10000835_pt1 | contig 15455 bp, 18 predicted proteins | sample JunL4417m_MetaG_FD_155460 | JGI IMG/M metagenome (GOLD analysis project Ga0194044, IMG submission 155460) | Anoxic zone freshwater microbial communities from boreal shield lake in IISD Experimental Lakes Area, Ontario, Canada - Jun2016-L442-17m | ecosystem: Environmental > Aquatic > Freshwater...
ACCGTTACACTATTTTGCAACTCATCTTGAAATGCATTACAATTCAATTATTTGTTTTTATTATGTATTTAATATATATTGCACTTTCATAGTGGAAAAAAAGCGTTACACTATTCGTATCTTAACAGTGGGGGCGACTTTCTGTATCAGATCGTAGATGATCTGCATTTTATGATTTTTACCGATGATGTTACCAAAGGCATAGCGTTGACTGACTTCTTTTCTCAGGCTTCGAATTTCCTGAAGCATTCGTCTTTCCCGAATTGTCTTTTCAATGGCCATCAACAGGCTCTCGGGTTCGAACGGTTTCTGAATATAGTCTGTCACGCCCTGTTTGATGGAATTGACAGCAGATGAAATGGTTCCATAAGCTGTCATGATAACACCCGATATATGGGGATCGATTTTGCTGGCGATTAGAAACAACTCCAAGCCATTCAAGCCTGGCAGATTCATGTCAGTGAGCAGGATATCAAACGAGTGGGCGGATAACCGGTTCACCGCCTGGAAGGAATCATGCGCCACCATCACTTCATACCCTTCGTTTTCCAGAATGGTCAGAATATGGTTGCAAAATGAAACCTGATCATCCACGACAAGTATTCTATATCCCATTTTCAAACCTCTGAACGATTAGGAATTCCTCACTGCATAAGACCGATCCAGGGGAAGGAGAATATTGATCGTAGCCCCCTGCGCCAAATTGTTGCTTGCCCAGATGCTGCCCTGATGGGCTTCAACGATTCGATACGCAAGAGACAATCCCAGTCCTGTCCCCGATTCTTTGCTGGTAAAAAATGGACGAAAAATTTTATCCAGCTCGGATGCTTTGATGCCACCACCACCACCGTCACTGATCTGTATGCTTGAGTAGCCCGCAATCTGGTGTGACCGTTCACAGGAAACCGTCAGTCGCCCGCCATTTGGCATCGACTGTATGGCGTTATGAATGACATTTCGAAATACCTGGCTCATCAATACGGCATCCAGTGAAAAGGATGGAAGATCGATATCGTATCGTTTCTCCACTTCGATCTGGTTGTGTTTGATCGCGTCATCAAACATTGACAGCGTTTCTTCCAGAAGAATGTCGATTCGCTGAAGAGAGCGGCTCGGTTTCAACGTCCTGGTGTATTCCAGCAATTCCGTAACAACCCGGTTCAAATTATGGATTCCGTCAGAGAGGTTGCTAAAGATACCGGTCAGTTGATGTCCAATACAGTCGCCGGCCTGTTTGGTCATGGGTGTCAACTGGCTGTCCAGACCCAAAGTCCGTTGCAATAGTTTGGTTCCCATCAGAATGTTACCCAGGGGATTTCGAATCTGATGAGCGACCGCACTTGAAAATTCTCCAAGAAGCGCCAGTTCCATGGCTTTTTCAAGTTCGGCTTCCAAACGCTTCTTTTCGGTAATATCCACCCCCACACCTTCGATTCCAGAAATCTGTCCGAGCTCGTTCATATCCGGATAAATCGTCAAAGAAATCAGATGGTCTTCACCTTTTCGATTCAACTGCCTATATTCCAGCCCTTTGGCCAGGGGCAGTTCTCCTTTTAGGATTTTTCTGAAATAGTGATTGATCTGTCTGCGGTCTTCTTCCGCCACAATGGAATCAGCAGAAAACTCCTCATGGTAAAGTTCCTCTTTCGAAAACCCTGTCAGAAGCTCCATGACTTTGTTCACAAAAACATAGCGGTTTTGTTTATTAACCCGAAAAACAATGTCTTTTCCGATTTCCTCCCGATTTTTTTTCTGCTCCTGGAGCTGCTGAATCTGAGTGGTTTTCTCAGTGATTTTCTGTTCCAGAAAATCACTCATTTCCTGGCTGGATGTATAGGCTCTGGCATTTTCGATGGCCAGCGCAGCCGCGCTTCCCATCGCCTCGGCAAAAGACATATCGTGGCTGTCAAAAGGCGTTTCACCTTTTGAGCGAACGATAAGGAGCTGACCCAATTTTTTGTCCCTTATCTTTAGCACGATCGAAAGCAGGGAATGAATGTTCTGACATCGAAAATGGGGTTTCATATCTGGTGGGATTTTTTTTGATCGATTGACATTTTTGATCAGAAGAGGCCGGTCTTGCAACAACAACAATCCATAGACATCTATCAACTTCAACGGATAAATTTTTGGAAACAGAGTTGACTCGATACTCTTTTCTCCGCAGCACTCCGATAGGGGGTGATTGATTCCATCAACCAGCTCTGGATTACAATGTTCTTCCGCCTGTCAGAGTCCTGGTCCGAATTTCGGCCGACAGCCACAGATATCAGTCTGTCGTTTTTGTTGAATAAAAGAATTTCAATTTTCTTCACATGTTCCATATCGAGCAGATGACAAAGGGTGGATTCCAAAATGTCATCCAGACTGTTCAGGGTTACGAATGATTCCATAACCCTCAGAACACGCCTATCCATTTTTCCGGGAATACGTTGCATCATCCAATGCTGGTTTAGTGTAAAAATCATCCGGTATATTCTGATCCGGCGTGACACCGTAATACAGGGTTCTTGCCTTACCCCAAAAACAGCCGTTTTTTCCCAGGAGGGTTAACTCAAGGTTCTGAAGTGCTTTAGACAGGTAATTACCCGCCCTGGCTCTCTTGCAGATCACACAATACTTTTCACAGAAAACAGGAGGTTGATTCATTTTTGTCATGATAGTTATTCCTTGTTTGGCCAGATGCGGTCAGCGGCTTCTTCAACAAAATAACAGAAGCTGTCCCAGTCAAATTCTCTGAAAGAAACTGGGCATCGCAGTTTGACCTTTCGATCACTTAGTCCGATGACCTCCCAGTCCCCTTTTCGATGCCCGTTGTCAATGTATATCTTCTGTCCAATCTTGAATGGATAGGGCTTAAAAACAATGACCTGATGTCTTTCCATTTTCCCTCCAATATCAGTGATAATCAGAATGGCATGATCATAGTGAGAAACGCTCTTGTAGCCGACACAAGAGCGTCGGCTACAAGAGCGTCTGCCAATTTTCATTATTGCAAGATCACTCCGCGCCGATGGATTTCTTCCAGCTCTGACCAAAATCGGCCACTGGTCTGATTTCAAGAATTTCGAAGGCCACGTACGCATGGATCATTTTTTTCGCTGTTTCCATGCCCACCTTTTCACCAATTTTCCCCTGAATTTCATGAAGCTTATTCCCCGCTGTTTCGCATTCGGTCATCTTGAGATAAAGCCTTATTCCCTTCCATTGCAGCGGTGATTCCCCGGGTTCCATGATCATAAACACCGCATTCGGATTTTCATTCAGGTTGGCGAAGGTCCGATTACGCCCAAGTCCCATGACGATGGTTTTTTCATCAATCATGTTGGGTGAGCCAAAGAAGGCGACATCTACCTTACCTTCTTTGCTTGCGGTGCTGAGGGTGCCTATCCTGGGTTGTTTATTGAAATATTTAATCAATTCTTCGGACATAACATCTCCTTATTTAAAATGTTTTTAGGTGACGTATCATTATGGGCCTGTCGAATGGGTAGCACCTGGCCTGGATGGTGTCAAGAACATTTTCGTTTCAATCCGTGATGTCCTGTTCATCCTGACCAAAAGATGCCAAAATATATAAAACTGGTGGCGATGTTAATTATTCAAATTCATCAACTGGACGACTTCCAGCAACACGGGCAGCTTTTGCCTCGTCAATTACCACCTGCAGGACTTCAGGTCTGGCCCATATCAACTTATTTTTTTGCATTACGATTCTGAAAAGATTATAAACGCTCACTTAAAAGTATCTTCACGGTAGAAAGGTTGGTCCATGTTCATCGACTGGCAAGACAAACTGAAACGAATCGGAAATCGGGTGGCGCTGTTCGATATCCCCATTGCCATGCATTGCCACCACTACAATATCAACCTGCATAAAATGCTTGAAGATATCCTTGGACTGGAAGGCGTTCGCCTGATTTACAATGCAGCCGAAGAATCGAATCACACAGCGTTCAAAATCATGCTGGAGGAATATCAACGGATCAGAAGCGACAAGTCGAAGCTTGAATTTGCAGCTTCGGTTTACCAGCACTGCGGGCTGGGAGTAATCAATTTTCAGGATGTGGGGCCGAATGGCGGCAGAATCATCAGTCCTTCCAGCCATAACGTGACCGGATGGCTGGCCAAACATGGCCTTCGAAAAACGCCCGGCTGTCATTTCACACGGGGATGGATTGCCGGAGTTCTGGAAGCAATTTACGATCTGCCCATCGGGTATTTCGAGGTCATGGAGATTAACTGTAAAATGATGCGTAGTCCCATCTGTGAGTTCGATGTCCGTTCAGAAAAGGAGCTACATGGCGATTGACACCCTGAAAATCACGCACGCAATTATGGAAGGGAGTAAAATCCGGGATGAAAAAGGGATCATCCCCTTGTTCGGGGTGTACCTGTCTTTGTACTTTACGTCCTACTATAATATCATATCCTTTGATTTTTTATCTGCAATGGGAAAAGGCCGTGAGGAAGAAGCCGAGAAACTGCTCATCGGTGCAGCCCAGGAGTGTGGCTATACTACGTTTCATGGCATTCGACGATCCTGGGAATGGGAGGAACTGGTTCAGCCCATGCTTGAAACGGTCGATGACCAGATCGAAGGCTTTCTCGCTGTAGCCACAGCCTTCGGATGGGGCGGAGAAATGGAAATGATTGATCTCATTCCGGGTGATAGACTCCACTTTCGGGTGCATGAATCTTATGAATCCGCTGGTTATATGAAACGGCGGGGAATTGCCGAAGCCGGAAAATGCTATATGCTAAGAGGCGTGGCGGCGGCTTTCATGGACTTACTTTATGGGGACGACTATCCGGACGGGTGCTTTACCTTTTCGGCTGCAGAACCCTTTTGTCGTGCAAAAGGAGATGCATTCTGTGAGTTCATTGCTGAAAAGTCATCAAAATAGAATCTTGTGCAAAGTCGGGAAGGATTGCGAGCAATCCGCCTGCTGGGTAATGTTTTCCTGTTTTAAGGTGCTGTGTCCGGCTCATGGCCGCGACAAAGAGGATTGCTGGCATATTCCACACACGCTGTGTTCTGAGCAAACCGAAGGGGATTTTTATCAAAAAATCTCTAATTGCCTTGCCTGTAGCTATTTTCAGGAAAGGGGGAAAAAGCATACCGGGGGATGGGACGATTTTCTTGCTCACCAGGTCCACCATTACATTTACAAAGCGCTGGAGAAGATTTACCAAAAAGAGGAAAGCTTTGTCGAAATATTGAACCGCATTCCGGACGGTCTCTTTACAACCGACAAGGAATTGCGGATCACCTATTTCAACCCGGCAGCGGAAAAAATCACCGGTTTTCCGGCCGTCGACGCTGTGGGAATGTATTGCAAGGATGTGTTCAAAAACAAGATATGTGAAACAGACTGCGCCCTGAAAAGAGCCTGCGAGATTGGCGGTGATATTCACAATCGGGAATATGTGATTACCGATATTGAGGGCCGGGAAATTCCCATTATGTGTTCTACGACGGCTTTTCGGGACGCTTCCGGAAAGATCATTGGCGGGCTTGAGATTTTCAAGGACATCACTGAAATCCACAGACTGCAGGAAGAAATTGTAAAAAGAGAGCGCAAGTACCGGCGTGTGTTCGAAGGCAGTCACGATATGATTTACACCACGAACAACAAGGGGGAAATTCTGGAGATCAATCTTGCCGGTGTAGAAATGCTCGGATATGCGGACAAAGAAGAGGTTCTGGGTCTTGAACATGCCCGAAAACTCTATCGCAATCCCAAAGACCGCGACAGATTTATCCAGCGGGTTGAATCCGAAGGGTCTGTAAAAGATTATGAAGTGGATTTTGTCAAAAAGAACGGCTCCCTTATTCGTGTTCTGATTTCAAGCCGGAAATACGATAATCCGATAACCGGTGAAACAGAGTTCGAGGGAATCATCAAGGAGATCACCAAACGCAAACAGGCTGAGCAGATGATCCGGCAGAGAAATCTGGAGCTGTCTGTATTAAACAGTGTGGCCGTGGCCATCAATCTGACGATGGATATTCCGCACATTCTGGATGTGACGTTAAAAAACGTGATCCGTTCCCTGAAAATAAAACGCGGCGGGGTTTTTTTGATCGACCACAATGCGCGTACCGCAAGGCTTGAAGCCAGCATAGGATTGCCCGTTCAGGATCCAAATGCCAGTGAAGGTGTGATGTTCAAGGACACAGAGCTGCGAAAACACCTTTTGAACCCCGGCGGGCTGCTAACGCCCGAACCCACGTTTCCCATTTTCAAGGCAAGATACAAGGCATTGGATGGACGAAAGGTACCCTGGCTGTCCTGTATTCTGATTACTTTCAAAGGCAAGAGCATCGGTTTTTTTGGCTTGGACATCCATTCCGACCGCATTTTGAGCGATCATGAATATCATCATCTCGGTTCATTGGGAAATTTTCTGGGAGGTGCGATCGCCAACTCGCAGTTCATGAAAGCCATTAGCCTTCACCAGCAGGAATTAAGCCGTCTGACCCAGATGCTCTATTTTAGCCAGGAGGAAGAGCGGCGTCGAATCGCGCGTGAACTTCATGATGAGGCTGGGCAGGCATTGACCGCTGTATCGCTCAGTCTGGACCAGTTGGAGCGGCATGTTGCCGGAAGTCCGGAACAATTGCTTGCGGAAATTGCGCAGATCAGAAAACTTGTGCTGCGGACTTCTTCGGAAATCAGGGGGCTTTCGTATCGACTACATCCCACCCTGTTGGTTGACCTGGGATTGGAGCCGGCGCTGAATCTTTATTTCAAGGAAATGGCCGCCCGTTCCAATCTTGATATCGATTTTCGCATAGTGGGATTTGATAAACGGCTGAATCCAGACATTGAAACCGTTTTATACCGGTTCAGTCAAGAGGCGCTCACCAACACGTTAAAGCATTCTGGCGCCGAGACATTCAGACTTTCCATCATTAAAAGCTACCCCAAGATCATTTTCAACGTCGAAGATGATGGCGTGGGTTTCGATGGTCAGATCGGGGGGAATGACAAAAGAAGTCTGGGGCTGATTGGCATGCGCGAACGGGCCGTTCAGCTTGGCGGGACGTTCTCTCTGCTCGGCAGGCCGGGAATCGGCGTGCGTATTCGGATTGAAATCCCTTTTGAAGAGGTGGTTCAAAATGATAAAAACCATTAAAGTCATGATAGCCGAGGACCATACGATCGTCAGGCAGGGCCTGGCCCGCCTGTTGTCGGACCAACCTGGGCTGGAGGTGGTCGGCCAGGCCGTGAACGGACGTGACGCTGTGGAAATGGCCGAGAAGCTGAATCCGGACATCATCATCATGGATATCGCCATGCCCAAGATGAACGGAATCGAAGCCTCCAAAAAGATCCGAAAACTGCTTCCCAGAACCAAGATTCTGATCCTTTCCATGTACTCCCACGAACACTATGTAAATGAACTGCTGGAAGTGGGGGTTTCCGGATATCTGCTGAAAGATTCATCTGGTCATGACATTATCAAGGCCATCGATGACGCCATGAAGAACAAAATATTCCTTAGCCCGGCCATTTCCCAAAGAGTGGCGGAAATCTCTCTTTCCTCCCATAAAAACACATCCCGGGAAGAGCGTTTCAAACTGCTCTCCAACCGGGAAAGGGAGGTATTTCAGCTTATTGCTGAAGGGCACTCCACCCGGACCATTGCCGATATGCTCTGTGTCAGTCTGAGTACCATAAAAACCCACCGCGCCAAAATCATGGAAAAACTTGTCGCAAAATCCCCTGTGCAACTCGTCCATATCGCCATTCAACTGGGTCTGGTGGATCCGCAGATATAATGCATCGAATTCTGATTCAGTAAACCCCATTCATTTTTTCAATCTATTGCTGGCGATGATTCAAAATCATCTTTTGGATGATATTAAATTAAGAATAGATTCTGTATAATTTATATTCTGCTTATTTTTTATGTAGCATTGATTTTGTCATTAAAAGAGAGGTTGAATATGGTCTCAGGCAACTTTAGTATTGATAAGATTTTCTTTTGGAGAGTGCTTAAACCTTCAACCACAACACCTTTAATATTTTTTCGATTCTCTTCGATCAAAAGATAAAAGTTATCAAATGCCGACAGAAATCTTTCTGCGGTTGGTTTTTTTGTTTTCATTTTTGGGTTTCCCGGAACCAGGCCAGCTATGGAATCATTACTTTTTGAAAGCTCCTTTCGGGAAACAAATTCAATCAACGTCAGGATTTGAAGGGCTATAGTCAATAGCAGCATCAAGCCTTTTATTCTTTCAGGCAGTCAGATAAAAAGAGGTAACACTGGAATATGGCCTTTTTTGAACCGATGGAATCCTCTTTCAACCAGATATTCATCCCGATAGTATTGTGCACTTTGATTGAGTGTCACAGGCTCAGCGGCCGTATTTGTCACATAGATGCCAGCCAGTTTTTTATATTCTTCTACCGCATCTTCATTCAGACAGCATTGTAGATCAAGATGTCGAACCTCGACCATTTCATACGGAGTATTCTGGGTCGGACGGCCTTTACCTTTATATTTTTTCACCAGTTCTATCGTCTCATTGACTTCAAGACATATGTAACTTGAGTTTTTGAAAAATATTTCTTGACTTTTGATAATTTTTTTGTATGCTCTTTTCTTATTTCCATCGCAAGGTTAAAATCACCGGCTTTCAGCCGGTCAGCTTTAGCCACGCTATTTTTAGCAATGATTGATGAGCTACCAAAGTATGCAAAGCAGGGTTTTCAGCGCGGGGAGCGCAGTGGGTGGACCTTCAGTCCTCTGCGACCCGCGCGAACCCACCTACTTTCAGTATGTGGTTGTTCAGTAGAGTTTTCGAAAAATAGTGTATTTTATAAATTAAAAATTTACCAATACATGTTAAGCACTACCAAAAACCTGAACATCAAGCTACAAGGAATGTCATGAACGTTGAAAGACGAGAAAAAATCTATACAAAAAAAGACTTCAATAACTGCATCGACATTCTACTCAGCCTGATTAAGGACTGGGTCAACAACGTGCCGACCGCTTCGGTGTACTCATCAGATTTACAATGGGAGGTTCTGTCCGAGCTTGCCCGGCGCATTGATATCGCCGCTGTCGTGTATCGGCAGCTCAAGGCATCAAACATCCATGCGCCAGAATCGGTCATGGTGACCCTGAAGGACCGATATTTTAACGAATCCATTAAACTCATCAGGCGCGAGGCCGCCCTTGCCGGTGTTATACAGACAATGGACGGGCAGGGGATCGTGCCGGTTTTTTTCAACATAGTCCCTGATGGCCACCCGCACCGGATTTTCCTGGATATCGGGATGGTAGGCTGAGATGAATACCGTGCAGCCCTCCCGGCTCTGTTCGTCTGTCAAGGGTAGGGATGCGCGCGTGCTGGACCAGCGGAAAGTGGGGAAGCCGGATTCAGGCCAGTCAGGAATACTCCCCTGCGGAAGCATCTCCCGGCCATAAAAGCCGATGCCATCACTGGGTATGTCCGGTAGAAATGTAACAGGGGAAAGGGCTATGCCGAGTTCCCTGGGATCCCTGCTGATGCCCAGTTCAAGAGGGCGGAACGTGCTGCTCACCTCCGTGGTGATGCTGATGCGACTGCCTTTGATGCCCGGCACATAATAGATTAATTCGATGTCTGTCTTTTTAAAAACAAGCTGCCGGTCAAGCACGACATCATCTATGTTCAACGTCAGATCAAGCCCATTCTCTCCCATATTGTGAGTAGAAACGGAGGCATTTATCCTGATGATATCTGATGCCGCCTGCATGCTGGCAAACGATTTTTTCATTGTCCATCGCATGGGCTGGTTATTCCAGCGTTCCCACGCGTAGAATCCCAATTCGTAATCAGCCCTGTCACCTCTGGAAAAAAACATGAGCATATATCCTGCCAACACAGCGCAGCAGAGGCATACAACCTCCGACCGCGCCGGCTGCAAGGGTTTCATGCTCGGCGGTTCTGTCGCGCTGGCGGAGACAGATAAGGCTGCTGCAGCAAACCAGAACATAAACTGCTGACTCGGCAGTAACAGCGGATGGCCAGTCGTACAGGTTGCAAGATAGCCTGCCAAACCGGCAATGAGCCCCTGTTGCACAGGCCGCAGCGATTTGGGCGAGGCGAGCCCGGAGCGGAAAATGGCCGCGAGCACAAGGACAAACAGCGCAAGCCCCGGCAGCCCCATGTCGACAGCAATCTGAATGAAATAGTTGTGAGCGTTTTCAGGCATCTGGTAAGAGGCGGGTATCGTGCCTGCTTTTTGCGCTTTGTTGAACCCGCTGTAGAAGGGATAGAGACGTAAGCAGGAACCGATGCCGTGTCCGACAAGTGAAGAATGTTGTATCATGTCAAGGCATACCCGCCAACGGTTAATGCGGTATTTCATGGAGGAGAAGTTCGTCAGTTGTTGCCTGAGCGAATGGTTGGTGAAGGGGATGACCACGTTTGGTATTTTTTGAGGGGGAAGTAGCAGGACAATAAGCACGCACCCCGCTGCGGCAATAGGCAGCGCAATAAAAAAAGATTTTTTTCTCTGCAAAAAAAACCCAATACTGGCTGTGGTCATTGTCAGCGTTGTCAGAAATGCGATCCGGGACAAAGAGTAAAAAATGCATAGCCCGAGCAGACCTGCTGCGCAGCCTGCGGCAATCTGCGCTTTTCCACGGCCACGGATAAAGCAAAACAGGAAGATGCCGTAGAGCAGGACGGCAATGCTTGCATAGGAGTTCAGGTCGTCAAAGGGTAAACTGATGCCACGGTTATGAACATCTTGAAGCGACCGCCAGGCCGGGATATCGGCGAAAAACTGAATGCCCGAAAAAATAACCAGAGCAGACGCCTGTATGCAGGCAATGCGCAGGAAGAAAGTCATCAGGCTTTCGCGACACGGGTCGGTTTCGATCAAGCGGTACAGAAGCAGCCCCTGCGACAGGGTCCATGCCGCAGGGATGCAAAAGAGCGGCACCTGATCAAGTATAGATTTTTCCCACATGGAGGAAAAGAGCATCGCCGACGGATAGTGCCGCATCAAGTCCAACCTGGCCCAGCCACCGAGGAGGCAGTGGAACGACCCCTGCAAGATAGTTGATGCATCCGCCGCATGTAAGAATGACCGGCGCATCAAAAAGGCTGTGATTGGCGACAATCCAATGTTCCTGCCGCGGCATGCCCATGCCCACCAGCAAGACATGCGGCCTGGCTGCCTTTATCTGACGAATGACCGCATCGTTTTCCGGATGACCCGGATGACAGTTGAAATACCCGTGCGCTGTTTCAAGATTCAGGCCTGGCGATCTCAGTCGCAGCACATCAGCGCCCCGAGCGGCAACACCTGGCATCGCACCCAGATAAAAGACACGCCAGCCATTCTGAGCGGCCTGCTCCATGAAAAAAAAATCCAGTCCATGTATGAAATGCGATGCCTCCGCTCAGACTTCAAACCTAGCGCCTGCGCCCAAAAAATGAGGGGCATGCCGTCAATATGGATTTGTCTGCAAAGCCTGTAAAAAACCCGCATTTGCTCGTCACGATGATAAAGAAAAATGCTGTGCATATTGTGGTAGCCGATAATGCATCGGGTGCCTTTTTCTATGTGATGCGAGATGATGCGGGTAAGCTCCCTGCCGTCGATCAAGTCGGTAGTGATACCAAGAAACCCTATGCGCTTTTTTGCGGTATTGTGCGCTGCGGTAGCAATCAGGTAACGATTATTTTTCCAATTCCTGGTCATAATTTTTTTTGCCCATGCATAAATTATTTTTGATAGAGACTGTGATTGATTGATTGATTGATTGATTGAACAGGGAGTCCCATGCTGAGGTGATGAAAAATCATCAACAAACTGGTTTTAAATTGATCCAACTTTTATTCCTTTCCACAGACACCCCTCACAAGGTTTTTTTGAGTTTTTAATTGCGTTTCTGGCGCATCTGCCGGGTCCAGGATGATTCGTAGCGTCCTTTGGCAGTTAGTAGTTCTTCGTGGCTGCCGGATTCAACGATGTGACCCCTGTCCATAACATGGATGACATCCGCCTGCAATGCTGTCGTGAAGCGGTGTGTGATTATCAGGGCGGTCCGGCCGACTACAAGCCTTCGAAAACGCAGCAGCCAGTCTGCTTCAGCCCATGAATCCATGGCGCTGGTCGGCTCATCCAGGATGATTAATTCCGCTCTTCTCAGAAAGGCCCGCGCCAGGGCCACTCGCTGCCACTCGCCGCCGCTAAGTTCCGCGCCGCCGAACCACTTTCCCAGCACGGATTGATATGTGTCGGGCAGACGGCTGATCGGCGCATCCGCCCCTGCAGCCCTGGCTGCGGCTGCGATCTGGTTCATGTCTGGGTTGTTGGCTATGTCGCCAAAAGCGATATTGTTGAAGACCGTGTCATGATAGTGCACCGGATCCTGAAAAAGCACGGTGATCCGCTGTCGAAGCTCCGGAAGAGAGATGTTTCTGATGTTAGTTCCGTCGATAAGCAGGCGGCCTTCTTCAGGATCATAAAAACGGCAGATGAGCTTGATAAGGGTTGTTTTACCTGCGCCGTTTTCACCCACCAGTGCGGTGATTTGTCCCGCCGGAATGTGGAGGTTGAAGTGTTCCAGGGCGGGACGGGTAGTGCCGGGATAGCAAAAGGTGACATTTTCCAATTTCAGCACTTTTTGCAGACCGGGATGGGGAAGTGGTTTTTCTGGCGAACTGATCCGTGGCTTCAGGTCCAGAAACTCAAACAGGTTTTCCAAAAACATGATGTTGCGGTATATATCTCCGGCGCTGCCCAGAAGCGAACGCATCATGCGCTGACCCTGGTAAAAAGCCTGATAAAAAAGGGCGAGACCACCCAACCCAACCGCGCCTTTCGATGCCTGAAAACCCATCCAGGCCAGGGCGCTGGCCATGCTCGCCAGTCCGATGAGGGCTGCCGCTGCATGGGCTATGGCTTCACTGCTGGCAAGCTGCACCTTCTCCCGGCGTAATCGCTTACTCAAATCACGGAAAAGCGCCCGGAAATGCGGACCAAGACCAAATAGCCGCATCTCCGCCGCAGCTTCACGCTGGGTAATCATCAAGTCATAATAGTTGGTTTTGCGAATGGTAGTAGTGTTTCGAATCCGCCAACTGTGAAAGCGGATCGTGTGGCGGAAAACGACCAGAAGGGCAGGCAAGGTACTTAACACCAGAAGAATAGGAATCCATATCCCGAAGTTCATTAGGACACCCCCCATGGCGACCGGAGTGATAAGGCTTTACATCAGTGTGCCGGCATTTTCTATGAGGGCTGCAGGGCGGCTGAGGGCATCTGTCCGGGCGCGGTGCAGTTTGTCGTAGTAACCGGGATCATCGTAAAAGGAGAGATCAAGTTGCATGGCTTGTTCATGGATAAGTTCATGAACGTGGTCCTGCACCTGTTCGGCCTGGGCCGTGCGCACACATTTTCCGATACTCTGGAAGACTTCACTTCCTATCAACACCAGAGCCATGGCAACTGATGCCGGGAGGAGCGGCAGCAATGCCTCCAATCCACCACCTGCACCAACTATCGCCGCAATGCCATTCACCAGCGAGCGGGTAAGATACACTGCGGCAACCGGCAGTAGTCCCTGGATCAGCAACAATACCAGCCAGACAATTATCAACCCTCCGGCTGCCTGACGAACCAACTGGAATGCCTGTGGCAGATAGGGAAACTGTTGCCTGAAGCGATCGGTTACATCTGCAATCTTTTTGATTATATGGGACATTCAGGCTCTTTGTTGTTTTTGCGAAAGGATGGTGAGATTGCCTTGCGGATGAAACAATCCAAGTACTCCCTTTGCTATACCTGGGAACCCTCCTGGGATCGCCGCACCCCATGCGGCCATGAGGAAGATACCCACGCGAATTACCATCCCCGATGTTGTTGGGATTGCCGCCCCATGGAGTGGCCCACTTCGCTTTTAGCCGCCACAAGAGCGTCGTCATAATTGCCGCACTGGAATTCGGCGATCCCAGAGGCTGGGGTGGTGAAAGATCATCAAAGAACTGGTTTTAAATTTATAAAATGATTTGGACAGATAAGCCCGTCCTGGCCTGATATTCTGAGATCATCGCTGTTTTCATCAGCCAATCAGACTCTTTATCTCATCAGTGGATAAGCCGGATACCTGCGAAATCTGATTGACAGACAAAACATTCAGGTTCAGCAAATTTAATGCTATAACTTCTTTTCCTTTTTTTAAACCGAGCTCCTCGCCTTTTTTTAACCCCAGCTCCTCGCCTTTTTTTAACCCCAGTTCCTCGCCTTCTTCCCTGCCCTTTTTTAACCCCAACTGTTCACCTTCTTCTTTAGCAGTATTTACGACATCCCGCTCTATTGCAGTATTGATCAGATACCGTTCATACGCGGCCCGTTCTTCCGGAAGCATGTTCAACTCCGACAACTTTTCTTTGGCCCGGTCGATATTCCGTGACGTTGACCCGTCCTTTACCTCATCGTTCTTGATCATGTATATCCATTCATCAATTGCCTTTTTGATCTCATCCGGATACCGTTCCACCTGTATCAGATAATACTCCGGAAATATCTGCTTCTCCTCAAAACAGTAGTGTTTTTTCATATCCACGTCCAGAAACTCAATACGCTTTCTGACCAGCAAAGGATTGCCTGTGTTCATTCCCTTAAATTCAGTTGTACCGGAATAAAGATAATCGTCGCCTATCCCCAGATTGAAATACAAAACACTGATCGAAATTACCTTACTAACGTTTCGGAAATCGTGGCCAAGTTGCAGGTTATCGACGATTACCTTGGACACGCCATACAAAAGTCTCTCCAGATAATCCGCCTCCCGGCTGTTTTGTATCTCCACAATGATTTTCCGATGATGACAGTCCTCGATCAACAAATCCACCCGGTTGAATTTTTGGTCGGCAGTGGCCTGATTTCCCTCCGATTCCAGAATATTCAGTATCCGGATATCATTGTCATTTAACAGTGCGGACAGAAATCCTTCCAGAACATCAAAATTGGCCTTGTTGCGCAGTATGGATTTCATTGCCCAATCAAACCGGATTAACTTTGCCATGGCGACTCCTTTTCAGGTGACAGTATTTTGCAGGAATGTACCCATTCGCTCCAATTTTAAGATGAAACAAGATTAACTTAGCAGCACAAAATGTCAACATATAATTTACAATTTTTATATTAATATGATTAATATAAGCTTGTTATAATTAGAAATATCCATTTATTGGGTTTTTACAAATGTCCACTTTATGAGCAAATGTTGCGTGAAACGCCTGAATTCACATATTAACTGCGCGTAAATAATCGTGCAAAAACGATGTCTGCAATTCCGGTTCCACCCACGCTTTTTTGCTTTCTAGACGATCTGTGTCAGTGCTGTTATTTCGCAATGCTTTTCCCAATTCTTTTGCATAGACATTAAGAGGATTTCGTGGGTTCATCCCTGCTTCCCCCACCCCCTAACCC
>Ga0194044_10000837_pt1 | contig 15455 bp, 11 predicted proteins | sample JunL4417m_MetaG_FD_155460 | JGI IMG/M metagenome (GOLD analysis project Ga0194044, IMG submission 155460) | Anoxic zone freshwater microbial communities from boreal shield lake in IISD Experimental Lakes Area, Ontario, Canada - Jun2016-L442-17m | ecosystem: Environmental > Aquatic > Freshwater...
CTTAAATTATATCTTGCTTTAACTTCCTGATTAATACAATTCTCAGGCCATCTTCCTGAAAGCACTCTTGCAACTTCAGTAGCAGCTTTTGTCTGTACTTCTATCAGTGATTCAACAGACGTCGCGGCAACATGAGGAGTAAGCACTGTGTTCTCAAGTAAAAAAAGCGGGCTTAATTGTTTTGTCGGAACTTCCTCAAAGGGATTTATATTCTCAAACACGTCCACTGCTGCCGCTTCTATCCAGTGCTCTGATAGTGCTTTTGCAAGTGCAGCCTCATCAATGACTGCTCCCCTTGCTGTATTAATGAGTATTGCTGTCGGCTTCATCATCCTTAACTGTTCTTCGCCTATCAAATGAAAGGTTTTATCGTTTAATGGCAGGTGCAAAGATACAAAATCACATTCTTTCAATACATCTTCAATTGAATTTAATTTTGTTACACCAAACTTTTCCATATCATATGCTTCAACGTAAGGATCATACGCAAAAACATCTAATGCAAATGCTTTTGCCCGATTAGAAACAGACCTTGCCAGTGTTCCAAAACCAATGAGGCCTAATTTTTTACCGGCTATTCTTCTCATGCTGACTTCGTTTCTTATATTTAGATTAGAGATTCGAGTGTTTTTATCAAGTTGAACTATTTTTCTGGCGGCACTCAGAAGGAGAGCAATGGTGTGGTCGGCGAGTTCGCTTGTACAAAAATCCGGGACATTTGTAACCAGTATTCCGTTGGCGGTTGCTTCAGCGACATCTATCTTGTCTGTGCCTGTCCCTATCCTTGCTATTAAGCCGCACTTTGTTAACTTTTTAATTACTTCTCCTTTAATTTTTGCAGAAACAACCATTACAACATCAGCATCCAAAAGATGCTCAGGAATATCGTCTCCCTGCACCTGAATAAAATCTGCTCCGGCACTCTGTAATATCTGGATTTCATCAGAAATTACAGGAAACAGTTTGCAGTTAAGCCTGACAACTTTGTATTTAACTTTTTCTTCCATATGCCACCTTCACGTTTAAAATAATAATTTATTTCTATAATCTGTCAAATTCCCCATTTAAACTGGGATAAAATTTCAATTCCGCTGTCAGTAACCAGTATCATTTTTTCCAATCTGGCACCGGCAGTTCCGCCTTCTCCTTCATATGCTCCTGGTTCAAGCGAAAATACCATATCTTTTTTTATAATTGTTTCATTATGGCACACAATTGAAGGTCGCTCGTTTACAGTAGCTCCAATCTGGTGACCAATATAACAGGGTCCAAAAATATTATATGACTCATAAACCTTCCTGCAGTGTGCTTCCACATCACATGCTCTGATCCCAGGTTTAATTATTTCGAAAGCTGCCTCAATTACCTTTTTTGCAATATTAAAATACTTAAGCTGATTATTTGTTGGATTTGCTCCTATTACCATGGTATTTGTGGTATCAGCCCAATATCCTAAAAAACTCAGACTTAAATCAAATATGGCCATGTCCCCTTTTTTTGTTTTTTTATTTATAGGACCTCCTGGATAAGAAACCACGGAAGTCCGAGGTCCGGTAATAAACTCCACAGAAAATGGGGCTATGTTTAGAGGTTTATGGCCGCAATACTTTTCCATGGCATTTATCGCTTTATCGTAAATATCGATTTCAAAAATATCTTCTTTTGCATTATCAAATAAAGCATTTTGTCCGATGTCATTAAGCTTTACCACTTCCCTTATTATGCTGATTTCCCTTGCTGTTTTTGTCATCCTCACACTGTTTAATAACTCCGAAGAATCAGAAAACTGAAAAGCCGGAAATTCTTTTTCCATATAATCTTTAATAAAAACCGGTAAATTTTTTAATTCAATACCAACTTTTGAAGATTTGTTACTGCTGTGTGCTCTAAGTACTGAACCTATTTTTTCAAGATAGTCTTTTATGGGATCAATATATTCCTGGACATTAAAAGAAGTATAGGTGACAAGCGCATCAAGTCTGTTTTGTTTCTGTGCTGAAGCTTTTTCCAGGTTAGAAGTAATAAGATATGTTGCACATTCTGAATCAGACTCTCTTGCTATAATGGAAATTGTCGGTCCGGCAGTTAATGTATTTGCTGCCCCGACTGGCAATGTTAAATCATAACCGCTGATATAGGTTATGTTATGAGGTGCAGAAATTAATAAAATATCCAATTTATTATATTCCATTTGCTCAAATATACGATGCAGCTCTTCGAACATTCTAAACCCCTTTATTTTTACAGGATTATAAACAATTACTATAATTTATTTTTTTTTACATTTAACTCATTTTTGTAATATTTTTTAAAATATTAATCTTCTGATTAATCATAAATTCCAATTAAACTCTTCCTCTCTCATTATCATGTATCTTTCCAATGGCAGATAATTGCAAACTGTATTCCCTGTACCAAAAGCATATCTGCCATTTTTCATGCAAACTTCCAATATGTTTCTAAGATATTTTCTTAATTCATTTTCTTCCAGCCTGATTAATTTATCCATATCAACCCCACCAAGAAGTGTTATTCTATCACCATATTTTTGTTTGTAGTCTGTAATTGAATAAAAATTATCCTGAAAAGAATGTATGCCATCAATCTTAATATCATTAATTAATGTTTCCATAATAGCATCTTTCTTGCCGCACGAATGAAGCCAGAAAGGTTTACCATATTTATGTGCCACTAAAGAAAATTTTTTAAACCAGGGGAATATATTCGCTTCCAGATACTCAACTGACATCATAGTGGAAGACTTATAACCAAGGTCATCTCCATGGATGATAAATCCTACACAATCCATCTGAGAAACCATATTGTAATATTTTAATACACTTTCTCCTAATTTCTCTAAAACAGCTTTCACTAAATCAGGATGATCATATACTCCTAAAAAGAACCCATTAAAACCTAACAGAAATTCTAAAGCATTCTCAAACATAACTGCCATTACGCCTATCTTCATGCCATCAGGAAGATATTTACTTAAATGACTCAGCAGATGTTCGCTCATATTTATTACATGCTCTACCTCTTTCCATGGATAATCATAAAAATCTTTCCATGATTTTATCCTGCCATAGCCTTCTTGTGCCCATGATCTATCTCCGCGTGATAATAAAGCCGTATCCTTTGCTAATGACATTTGATTATTAAGCAATCCCCAATAACTGAATATAAAATCATTAAATACTGCAAAATCATATCCCAATCTATAAAAAAGATTTATTGATTGCTTATAATAATCCTCGGCCTGATTCTTAAAATCGATAGAATTAAATATTTTTAACAATTCTTTTAAATCATTGCCCATTAAAAGACCATGTGGAGCAGGCACAAAGCTTCCTCTAAAATAATCTTCAACTAAAACTTTTTTTATTTCTTCATCAAAAAAATGTTCGAAAGGATATACTTTTGAAGCTTTTTTTGCTGTTGATACTCCTTTCATAAACCCTTTAAAATCCGGATTAGGTTTACTAACAGGAACTTTAAATTTTGTTTTCATTTATATTATAATTATCCTTAATTCTTTTTCTTATAAAAATAATTTCATTAAAATTAACAATAATTAAAAATGATTCTTTCATTCATTTTAAAACTTAAATAGAGAGTGATGGTTTTAAGCTTTTAAAAATAAATTACTACATTAGAAAGAAGGCTCCATCTTATCAATATTAGCCTTGGTTACCATTGGGGAATCACTATAATTATACTGCGGAACCGCTTTACCGGTCAGGAATAGCTCAAGTGATTCAAATGCCTTATTAACATTTGCAACTGGATCCAGTTTTACTGTACCATATAGATCTCCTGATTTGACAACATCGAATGCTTCTTTCTGGCCATTAATAGATACAACTTTGATGCCAGTTCTTTGTGCTGCTTTAATTGCATCTATAACGCCTAAACCAGTGTTATCATCAAAAGAAAAAGCACCGTCAATTTTGTCATATTTTGTTAGAAAATCTTCCATTACTGCAAGAGCTTTTGCTCTGTCCCATCCGTGATCGCCTTCAGCAAGAATTTTAATATCTGCAGGTATTTTACTTTTAAAACCGGTATATATATTGATGCCGTATGTAGCAGCATATGAACTTCCAAGAACAACTATATTACCTTTCCCAGCCAAAGCTTCGTTCATTAGCTGGCCTGCACCTTCACCTAATTTTGTAGAATCAGCTCCGGCAAATCCTATGGTATATTGTTCGCCTGTTACATCAAGCTTGTCGTGTACTGATAATACAGGTATTCCTGCATCCTGTGCCTTTTTAGCGCTTGGCATAAGTGCTTTAGGATCATTAGGCATTAGAAATATTATGTCAACTTTCTGAGCGATAAGATTATCCATCTGGGAAACCTGTTTAGCTGCATCAAAGCCGGAATCCAGCATAACGGAATCATAACCTTTTTCAGCTATTAGTTCGTCATATCTCTGGATGTACTTTTTAACATAAAAACCGTCAGTAGTTGACATCAGAAGGCCTATTTTTAATTTAGTGCCGGCCTTGATTTTAGCAGCCAGACCATCCGGGATAGCTTTAACTGATCCGGCACCTGCTGCTGCGGCAGCTGTGGTTTCCGCTGCTGCTGCTGTAGTTGCTGCTGCTGCTGTAGTTGCTGCAGCCTGAGTCGTGCAGCCTGATAAAACAGCTATTCCAAGAGCGAGTACCAGAATAACTGATAATAAAAGAACTAAAGTTTTTTTCATTGTGATAAATCCTCTCTTAACTATTAATATTAAACAATACGCTCTTTAATGGAATTATTTTCCCCCTTTTAGCAATTAGCCGTATTTATTAAAACCATCACCCTCTATTTAAGTTTTATGTTAACACCGAACTTCTTCTAATTGTGGCGAATTTATCAACACTTAGCACTATAAGGAGTATCATCCCATTTATCAGGCTCTGTACATATCCTGAGGTATTAGTCATATACATTATATTATTGACAAGCTGCATTGCCAGGACGCCAAAAAAAGTATTGAATATATTTCCATATCCACCATTAAATTTAACACCACCTATGACACAGGCTGTAATTACAAGCAATGTATATTTTTCCCCGAGTACAGCAGTAGCAGTATTTACGCGGGACGTTAAAAGTATTGTAGCTATTGCCACACAAAAACTGCTGACAGCAAAGCAAAACATTGTGACATAAAAGGTATTTACACCGGATAACTTTGCAGTTTCAATATTGCCACCTACAACGTAAATCTCAAACCCTGTCTTGGTATACCTGAGTATTAATTCTGCAACCAGAGCCATAATAATAAAGATCACCACTACAATAGGAATTCCCAGCAGATTCAGAGTAAATATTTTACCAAATGCATCGTTGCCAATAAATATGGATTTCCCGTCAGAAATAATAAGATTAAGTCCTTTAAGGATTCCAAGCATTGCAAATGTAACAATAAATGCATTTATTTTTAATTTTGTAGTAATAAAACCATTGATTGCTCCAATAAGCATCCCCGCTATTATAGAAAGGATAATGGATGGGAAAATACCAAAATTTATAGTTAAGGCAACTACAAGCGAAACAAGAGAGACCTGATTGCCAATAGACATATCAAACAGACCTATCAGGAGCAAAAATGTCATGCCTATTGCCATTATTCCTATTATAGAGGTTTCGACCAATATGTTTATCATGTTCATCGAACTAATAAAATTAGGTATAACAATCGATGAAATAATAAGCATGGCCAGACACAAAACAAGACTATTGTAATCCCTTAAAAACTTACCAAGTAATTTAGGCATTATTATTTCACCTCTTTTCTAAGACTGTCGATGCCTACTGCAAATATAAGTATTACGCCCATTACTACATATTGATAATTAAGAGGAATTCCAAGTAAGATAAACGCATTTTTTAATATTCCTATAAAAAGCACTCCCAAGATCGCCCCCCAGATTGTTCCCTTGCCTCCCGACAGTGCAACCCCGCCTACTACTATTGCAACAATTACATCAAACTCATAACCTGTTCCCATTTGAGGCTGTGCAGCCATTTGTCTTGAAACAAAAATAAGGGCACTTAAGGCGGCGCAAAGCCCTGAAAGGCCAAATGCAAGTACTGTTATTTTTGTATTATTTATTCCTGAAAACCTGGCGCACTCAGGATTCCCTCCTACCGCAAAAACCTGTCTTCCGAATACTGTTTTACCCAATATGTATGAAAATACCAGGAAAAAGAACAACAATATGATGACAGGTATCGGTATTTTATAAACAAATCCCTTTCCTATCTGACTAAAAAAGAAATTATCTGAAGCATTTAAAAATGCGCCATCAGAATAATAAAATGCCAAAGCCTGAAAAATTGCCATTGTTCCCAAAGTGGTAATAAAAGGGTTAAATTTAAATTTTCCTACCAGAAGCCCATTAAAAGCTCCGCAAATAAATCCAACAGCAAGTGGCACCAGTATTGCGACTGCGCTGCCATAAGCTGTCAGTTTACAGGCCATAAGAGCACATAATGATAATATTGAACCAATTGAAAGATCAATATTACCGCCAATCATTACAAACGCTGCACCAAAAGCCATAATACCCAGAGTTGATGTCTGCCGCAGCACATTCATAATATTGGTGGTAGTAAGAAACTTGCTTGAACCAATTGAAACAATCAGTATAAGAAAAAATAAAGCAATTATAATGCCATTAATACCTGCAATTTTTTTTCTTATGGAATAAAATTTGTTCACAATAATCCCTCCCCTAAAGAAGCCTTCATAATGGAGTTGCTGTTAAAAGATTCTCTTTCAAAAGAGGCAGTAAGTTTTCCCTCAAAAACAGTTATGATTCTGTCGCATACACCCATAATCTCAGGAAGTTCAGAGGAAATTAACATAATGCCAACTCCTTTTTGAGCTAGTTCGTTTACTATGGCATATATCTCTGATTTCGCACCAACATCAATACCTCTTGTAGGCTCATCAAGTATAAATATTTTCGGTTCCATTGAGAGCCATTTGGCTATAACTACTTTCTGCTGGTTTCCTCCGCTTAAATTAGAAACCGTTTGCTTCAGTGAAGGCGTTTTAATACTAAGAGAATTTATAAATCTTTCAGCTGTATCTTTTTCTTTACGGGTGTCGATGTGGCCAAATCTGTTTATTTCCCTAATTTTTACAAGGCTCATATTAAAAAGTACGCTAAGCTTAAGCACAAGGCCCTGAAGCTTCCTGTCTTCAGGCACCAGACAGATACCCTGTTTTATTGCGTCTGCAGTGTTTTTAATCTTTACATTTTTACCATTAATTGAAATTTTGCCCTTTTCTGCATGCAATATTCCAAAAATTGTTTCAGCAATTTCCGATCGGCCTGCTCCGATAAGACCGAACAGTCCAAGGACTTCCCCTTTTCTGACTTCAAAGCTTATGTCATGAAAAACATTTTGCTTTGAAAGTCCTTCTACTTTTAAAACTGTATCAGAAATTTTCACTTCTTTTTTTATAAAGTAATTGTCTAATTTCCTTCCTATCATATATTCGACTATTTCTTCTTTTGTTGCCTCTTCATTTTTTACAGTTTTTACTTTGAATCCATCCCTAAGAATTGTGATTCTGTCTGCAATTTCTTTGATCTCTTCCAGTTTATGTGATACATATATTATTGAAATCCCTTCCCTGCTCAAGTGTCTGATAGCTCCAAAAAGTATTTCTTTCTCTTTGTCGGTAAGCGAGGATGTTGGCTCATCCATTATAATTATCCTGGCTTTCCTTGAAATGGCTCTCCCTATCTCTATCATTTGCTGGTTGGCGATTGATAACTCCCCACAAAGCACATTAGGTGATATATCCAGCTTAAGTGTCTCTAATACTTTTTTTGCGTCTTGATAGAGCTTCCTGGTATTAATCATTCTCGCCTTATTCATTGGAAGGTTACCAATAAATAGATTCTTGGCAACATCGAGAAGGGGGACTATTGTCAGTTCCTGATAAATGCAGCTTATTCCAAGCTTTAAAGCATCAGTTGCTGATAACAATTTGATTTCTTTGTCAAATAAAAAAATTCTGCCGGCATCTTTGTGATATACACCTGACAGAATTTTCATAAGCGTTGACTTTCCGGCTCCATTCTCTCCGACTACTGCATGAACTTCCCCTTCGAGTATGTCCAAATCAAGTTCAGATAGTGCTTTTACTCCCGGAAATGTTTTACTGACTCCTTCAACTCTCAAAATAACATTTTTTGCCTTATTCATTTGGTTTATCCCTTTAAAGATTGTCCGTGTCTGGCTTTATGAAGTTTTTTTCCTGATGTCTCCTGGCTAACAAAAAAATAAATTATTTTTAAATTAATTAAGGTCCAAGCTTAAACTATTTTGCAAATTATCTCCTTTTTGGATATTAATGAAGTATCTGGATTTATCTCTTTTAATTCAATGTATTCCTTTGACATTTTGCGTATAACTGATACTTTTTTTGGAAAAAAGATATAAATATTATAGGTCAACTTTTTTTAAATATTTTTATGTAATATAAATAAAATCAAAATTAATAAAAAATATTAGAGTATAGTCTGGAATACAGTATAACTGGTATAACCATTATTACACTATTTCTCATATTGTCAAGTCAAGGATATTCTAAAGATAAGAAGTCTGATGCTTTAGCCTGTATCATAATATTTTTAATACCTTTGCACTATATGCAACCGCTTTATTAGTATGGTTAAATCAGTACGGGACCTTTATGACACCGGAAAGAATCTATACATAATCAAAAAACAGGCATTCTCGCCGCTTAATTATATGATAAATATAACTGCCTGCTTTACTTGTCTGCATAAGAATAGATGATAAAGATTTAGCCGTATGCTTTTTACGTTTCTTGTTGTACCACTAACTGCTGAGTTTTACCGGACATTTGAAGTCGGCAGCAAATGCATCTTCTCACAAATCAGATCATATGATATGGCTTTACTAATTCAAAAATTATCTATACTCCTTTGCCGCTTCATACATGGTAATTATGTTCTCGGGTGAAGTATCTTCCTGTATGTTATGCCCAGGGCCAAATATATAACCGCTTCTTCCCATAACGCTCATCATACGATTTACTTCATTCTGGATCTCTTCTTTTGTACCATATGGCAATATATGCTGCTCATCCATTCCGCCCCAGAAAGCTGCTTTTCCACGATATTTCTGCATTAAAATTTCAGGGGACATTCCGGCTGCTCTTGTCTGCAGTGGATTAAAAATATCCACTCCGGCATCAATAAGATCATCTATTATGGGCTCAATGGCTCCGCAGCTGTGCAGCAAAATTTTAACATCCGCTTTTTCATGAATAAAGGAAAATATTTTTTTATGATATGGCTTTATAACCTCACGATATGTTTCAGGAGACATCTGGAGCCTGTCCTGCATTCCCAGATCATCTGCATAACCTATTGCGACAGCATATCTGCCAACTTCATTGAGATAGTTGTCAAAAAATCTTTTTTGCAGCTCCAGTAATCTGTCATATAAGTCAAAAATAAATTTGCGATTTAAGAGCAGGTCGCAGCTGAGATTTTCATATCCTCTTACTTTCTGTGAGGTCTCGTAAAATCCCGGCACGCCAAAATCTGCAAAAATTGCATAATCGCTGTTTTCATATAAATCATGAGCCCGATCTCGTAAACCATAGTAGAGTTCCGGCGTATCAGGGTCCGGCATTTTTAATTCGTCCAGATTGTCTGAGGCTGCAAGAGGGCTGTAATAAACATCAAAATACTCATGAGGAACAGCTTTTTTATATTTTATCCCAAATCCACCCTCGTAAGTGTTGTCAGTAATCTGCGGAGGAATAACATTTAAACCCACACGCCTAAAGTCCGAATTAAACCTTTGTATAAGTTCCTCGCAAGGCTCCACTGTTCCCATGGTGTAGTCTATAACAGGATCATTATCATCGTTAATATTGAGGTATTTTTTCAACTTTTTATGTGCATTTAAATCAAGACAGGTTACAATCGTAGCTCCAAAATCCACCGGAACTTTATCGGCGTCCTTAAAGTTAAGTGCTCTTGATACTCGCTCCCTTGATTTCATTTAAATTCCCCTTACTTTCTCTAATGAAGGATAAAGTGTCCTGTAAATGGCTTTTTGCCGTTCATAACTTTCTGATATGTCTTTATCCGGTTCAAATTTTTTATCAGTATGAACGGTTTTTTTAACAGCGTCTTCGTAATCATGATAAACTCCGCTTGCTATTCCTGCGAGCATGGCTGCACCTTTGCAAACAGTTTGTGTCGTATCCATTGTGTAAAATATTTTGCCTGTAATATCAGATCTAAGCTGAACAGAAAATGGCCATCTTCCGTTTCCTCCACTGATTCGGATGCAGTCAAATTTAGTCCCAACGTTAGCCAAAGCTTCAACATTTAGCGAAAGCTCCAGAGCAAGACCTTCATATATTGCTTTAAAGAGTTTGTGTCTGGATGAATCCGGGGCAAGTCCGTATATCGCGCCTTTTGCCCGCATATCCCAATATGGATTGCAGGATCCTATAAAATGCGGAGTAACGCAGATGCCGGTAGGCTCTTTTTCTATTTTTTGTGAAAGATACTGATACAGAGGAATTCCCTCTTTCTCTGCCAGTATCCTGTCCTCGCCACAAAATTCATCTACAAACCAGCTGGTTGCAAAACCTGCCGGAAAGAAAGCCAGAGTTATGTATTTTTTATCTACTGCATGGCAGTATGAATTTAGATTGTATTCGTAAGCTGCATCATTGTTTTTGGGTGTATCGGATATCATTGCAAGACATTCATATGTTCCTGCACTGTCTGATACATCTCCTTCATTAATTGCTCCGCTGCCAAGTGCTGACAAGGGCTGGTCATGTCCGCCAACTACTGCCTTGACGCCGCTGCCAAGTCCAAGAATGTCTGCCATATCGGATTTTACTTTCCCGGCAGAAGTTCCGGAAGGGGCACACTGGGGCAGCATGTTTTTTGATATCCCTGCTTCTTTTAAGATATCATCAGACCAGTCAAAATTATTAATATTAAAAGCCATACTCCTGCACGCTAAAGAATAATCAGTAAGTGGTCTGGCTCCCAGCCTGCCAAGGATGTAATCAGCGGGGCTTAAAAACATCTTTGCACTTGCGAAAACATCCGGCATATTATTTTTTAACCACATGATTTTATTAATGCCAAACATCGGATGCAGAGGCATGCCTGTTATTGCATACATATTTCTTCGGCCGATGCTCTTTTCCCAGAATTGTGACTCATTAACGGCACGGTTATCAGAATTCATTATGGCGCTGTAAACAGGCTTGCAGTCACCGTCTACCGGAATAAATGTCTCGCCGTGTGAAGCAACACATATGGCCTCTATGCCGGAGGCCTTGCCGGCAACAGATTTTATTACTTCGACAGCAGCACTCCACATCTCTTCTGCGTCGGCTTCTGCGGTGTTTTCATGCCAGACAGTTTTAAATGGTATAGAAGCCTCAGCTTTAATTTCTCCTGCCTCATCAAAAACAATCCCTTTTATGCTGGTAGAACCCATGTCCAGACCTAGAAGTGCCATGTCTTATTCCCTCTCAATTATCGAATGTAAACATTATCTTGAAAAAATATTCCTTTTTACCCTCGACATAGTCTTTGAAAACTTTTTTAATGTCTTTGGCCGGGAAATAATGGGTAATTATTCCCTGAGTCTGGATAGTTTTATTGCTTAAATGTTCTATCATATCGCGATAATCATGCGGGGTGTACATTGTGGTACCTGAAAGCCTGAGCTCATGCTGTACAAAATCTGGCAGATGCGGAATATCATATCCCATCTGAAGCACGCCAACCATAACAACGCGGGAACCTCTTTTTGCCATCAGTATGATTTCTTCAAGAACTTCTCCCTTTTGTCCCACACAGTCAAAAAATACGCTTACTTCCTTTGGGCTGCCCAAAAGCCTCGTCAAGCCTGCTTCTAACTTTTCCTGCGAAACATTGATTATGCCGTCGGCACCGAGAGACTTTGCAAGGTCAAGACGTTTTTCGTCAATATCGGCAATATAGACCCTGGAAGCACCCAGAACTTTGACGCTCTGCATTGCAAATATACCAATGGGGCCGGCTCCGATAACAAGCACTGTATCTCCTTTTTTTATTTCGCCTCTTTTTGCAGCGTGATAAGCCACACATGCAGGTTCTATAAGAGCAGCATCATCCATTGAGAGATTATCCGGAATTGGTATTGCCATCACAGCTGGCATTACTTTATATTCACAGTGAGCCCCATCAGCTTCTGCACCTGTGCAACGCAGTTCCTCGCAAAAATTAAAGGTTTCAGTTTTGCACTGGCTGCATTTACCGCAGACCAGATGCGGTATTACTGCCACTCTCTGCCCGATCTTTAAATTCTTAACATCTTCGCCAAGCTCTGCTATCTCGCCGGCAAATTCATGTCCCATTACCAGCGGATAGCTGACATATGGGTGGTGGCCGTAATAAATGGTAGCGTCTGAGCCGCAAAGACCCACTCTCTTTACTTTTATTAATACCTCGTCTTTGCCTGGAGAAGGAATATCACAATAGCTCTCCTCCAAGAGCAATGGCTTTTTTAAAGTAACGCAATACATTCTGCCGGGCATTTTTTATGCCCCCCTGACTGCTTTTATTCCAAGAAACTTACAGAACATTATGAGCGCATCTGCTACTTTAGGGTCGTGAATAAGAGTGCCATGGTGAATGATGCCGTTTTCAATCATTTTGTTCTCCCAGTCAAATACATCATTTACCTTTACCCATCCATATGCACCTCGAACCATTGGCGGAATATCAACAATTTCTCCCGTTCCAAAAAACATTGTATATTCTCCTTCATATTCAACCATCCTGGCGCAGGTGACAGGGCCTGATTTTAGCTTGAATTCCAGTGCACCATGACAGTCCGGGCACCACTGTATCATTCGCTCATTTCGAACAAGCTTTGATTTGCACGCCGGATCACGAAGGCTTGGTGCTGCATTTCCGCAATGCCATGCAAGCCATATATTTTCTTTGTCAGGATGAAGATCTGTCCAGTCTATAAAATCAGGAATAGATTCTCCCAGAGCGGCGCAGTAAATTGCCCACATGGTAACTGCACCGAGTAAATCCACCTCACAGGCTGTTATGATTCCCTTTTCATTTAACCTTCCAAAAGTAGAGCAGGCTGATATCCCGTATACTTCCTGAATTCTTGTCCAGCAGTTGACAGCCATAGCCGAAACGCCAAGCTCCTTTTGTATATTCATGAGCGAAAGTTCATATCTTGCCTGGGTAATAATATTTTCATCAGTATGGACATCTGTTATCTCGCCGGCTCCTTTGCGTATCTCATCGGCAATTTTTAAAACCTGAGGGTCCTTTGGCGAAACATCGTCCAGTTTTTTAAATGCAGTGGCCAGATCCATAGGTATAACCATCTGAGAAAATTTTCTCTGCATATTTTCTTCACTCCAAAACTGAGATTCAAAGAGCTGAGGTCTTGTACCAATCTGACCAAATCTGGCGCCTCTGAATCGGCTTATTGCACATACTGCCCTGGTAAATATGGCCACCTGTTCGCCAAAATAACTGTCTTCCGGATTACAGGTATTAATGTGAACAAACGTAAATCCTCTTCTTTTGATGGCGGAGCATGTCATGAATTGTCCGCACCAGGTATCTGTCGAACGGGAGCCTTCCGGAGAATAGGGACCGCTTCTGGTACAGAAATGAAGGATCGGCATGTTTTTGTTTGGAAGGCCACTTAAAAAGGCACCTATTGCCACTTCCATGCCAAATGTCATATTACCAATAATTAATCCCTGTACATCCTGTGAAATAAAGTATTTTAAAACCTTCTCTGCGTCAGCAATATCATTTACGCATCCATCAGCTGTCATTTCTTTTGAAGGGACAATAAGTTCCAGCCCCGGGACTTTCTCCAGCTCGGCCACACATCTGTCACGCATTTTACCGGCCCATTTACCTGTATATTCAATACCATCCCATGATTCCCAGTTTGAAGGGATAAATCCGATTTTTGTTTTAAACACAGATGCTCTCTCCTTATTAAGTTAATTTTAATAATTATTTTTTGCCTCGCTAAAACTATTTAACCTTCAATTTTTCCGTTTTCACTGACCTCTTTTACGGAAACTGAATTACCAACTGTAATATTTAAATACCATTCATAGACGGAGTTGGCATTCACTCTGCTGCTCTGTCCTCTTGCCGCTGCAAAATCAGGCCTGTCAAAAGTTGCTGTGCATGGTTCAAGAAAAACATTATAAATATTTCTGAAACTGCCTGGATTATGCAGTATTCCAAGATATGGCACCCTTTTGGCAGGAAACGACAGTGCAAATACCGTATTATCCGGATACTGAACAGCACACCAGCCTTTTGTTAAAGCTTCTTTGAAATAATATTTCTCACAGTTATTCTCAGCCGAAGGCATTATATCTACTTTTCTTTTTATGCCATTACTGTCAGTAAACTCAGGCCAGTCAAATTCCTCTCCGTATCTGCCGATACGTCCGGAATTTGTAAATACTGAAATTGCCTTTTTTAAATCCTGAGGAACAAGTATCTTTACTCCCGGCTCAGCATTAAGCATGGTGTGGGCAGCCCATAAAAATTCCATATCAAACCGGCTGTGATTTGTCACCTTGTAATCAATGCGAAGCACTGTGTCTGACAGAAAATGCACATGTTTTTCCAAAACATATGGGAGTCTTACGCCATAAAAAGCAAGGTCTGCAGAATCCTGATTTATTTGTGTTTCTGCTTTGATATTCCATACTTCGCCGTGGTCAGCAAGTTTTACACCTGTCCACGGTTCCTTTTCGTAGTGGCAAATATCGATAGTCGGAAACATATCGTCAAGACCTGAGCATTCCCCTTCTACATATGACCCGTCAAATGGAACTACTCTGTACCCGGGCTCAGGGCGCTGAACCATAAACTCCCTGGATGTTTTTTTATTCATTACTGAAGCAATATTGCCTCCAAAATCCGGAAGCAATTTAAAAATGAGTTCACCACTTTCCATTGCAATGGCTCTTTGGTCCTTATACATGCTCTCATATATTTTATATCCCATATTCTGCCTTTCTTTCTAAAAATCATCCGTATAAGATTTTATCCTGCTGCTTTCTCAGATCTCCAGAAGGATTTTTATCCTTGCAGCACTGTTATCCTTTAAATCGTTTATTCCTTTTTCGGCGTCTTTTAAAGGCATAACCTGCGTAATCATTGGTGTAAAATCCACTTTGCCGCATGACATCATTTTAATGACTATGGGCATCATATTCGGGCTGCCCGCAACGGGTAACAGGCTTATATTGCGAAGAATCATGGAATCCAGATTCAGTTTTTCAACGGGTTTTTCATAAAAAGCGACACAGGCAATCCTGCAGTTATTGTTAGACATTCTTATGGATTCTCTTAGCATGTCAAGGG
>Ga0194044_10000839_pt1 | contig 15447 bp, 13 predicted proteins | sample JunL4417m_MetaG_FD_155460 | JGI IMG/M metagenome (GOLD analysis project Ga0194044, IMG submission 155460) | Anoxic zone freshwater microbial communities from boreal shield lake in IISD Experimental Lakes Area, Ontario, Canada - Jun2016-L442-17m | ecosystem: Environmental > Aquatic > Freshwater...
GTTCCCGACCACATTTCGATTGAGGCTGAGTAAGCCAGGGTGGCAACAAAAAACCCCTAAATCCGTTAGGAAGAAGGGGTTTGTTGCAGCCATTTCAATGCCTGGCTAGTAAATGGTGGAGTCGGCGGGAATCGAACCCGCGTCCGCAAATCCTCCACAACAAGTTCTACATACTTAGTCATATCATTTGATTTAATCAGTTAGGCACGGATTGACACGTTCCTTACTGACGATTCACTAAATTTTCGAATCATTCCCCGTGACATGAAGTGATCTTATCTCTTGTAAATGACCCTGATGTAGCTTGCGCTACCTGACCCAAGAGAGAATCAGTTCAGGGGCAACCGCAATTAAGCGGCTAGTGCGAAACGTTCGTCGTTTGCAGTTATTACATTCCCATTGATTTACGAGATAACGGGTCCTCGGTATGCCCTTGATGCTTTGTAATCCACGTCGAAACCATGTCGACCCCAGAGTTCATGCATAGGAAGCCATATTTTAAAGCCGCCAGCCTTAAATTGCCCAATATCTTTTGGTTTATCCCTGATTGGGGAAGATGATTGGCAATAAATCGAGTGGGCTATTAATAATAAAATCCGCCCCCCAGGCCTCAGGAGGCTCTTTACAGCCACAATAGCCATAGGTAGCCGCAATAGTTAGCATGCCTGCCGCTTTGCCGGCAATCACGTCTCTAAGGTCGTCTCCCACGTAGATAGATTTCGTGGGGTCAATATTGGCCACTCTGGCAGCATGCAAAATGGGCTCGGGATGGGGTTTTGAATAGGGCGTTGTGTCACCAGAAATGGTAGAAACAGCCCGTTGACGCAGGCCCATGAGATCCGTCAGGGGGTTTGTAAATCGTTCACTTTTATTGGTAACGATTCCCCAGGGGAGTTTGGCCTCATCCATTTGATTTAGTAAATGATCCATACCATCAAACAATTTACTGTTTACAAACAATGCTTTTTCATAATTACTGAAGAACTCATCCCGTAAAGGAATGAATTCAGGGTGATCGGTACCAATACCAAAGGCGCCTTCGAGTAAACCACGCGCACCAGCTGATGCATAAGGGCGCAGAAATTCATATGGTTTTGGGGGCAGATTGCGTGCCACAAGCAATAGATTGGTTGCGGCCACCAAATCGGGCGCCGTATCCGCTAAAGTGCCATCCAGGTCAAAAAAGATCCCTTGATAAGGGCTTGATAGATTGCTCATGCCTTTATAAACACTTCCATTCACTTGCGTACAGCAATCATGTAGTTCACATCCACATCGTCACTCAGGCTGTAGATCTGAGTGAGAGGGTTGTAACTTAAGCCCTTCATTCCCAGCATTTCTAACCCTGCATGGCGAGTAAAAGCGACAAGCTCAGAGGGCTTGATAAATTTGGCGTATTCATGAGTCCCTTTGGGGAGTAGTTTAAGAATGTATTCCGCACCAATGATGGCAAATAAATAGGACTTGGGACTCCGATTCAAAGTGCTAAAAAATAACGTGCCACCTGGTTTACAGAGTTTGGCGCAGGCGCGGACTACTGAAGCTGGGTCCGGAACGTGCTCAAGCATTTCCATGCATGTCACTACGTCATATTGTGCTGGTTGTTCATCTGCCAAAGCTTCGGCAGAGATCGCGCGATAAGTGAGGTTTGTCCCTACTTCTAAAGCATGTAGCTCAGCCACCTTGAGCGCTTTTTCAGATAAATCAATGCCAGTAGTATCGGCGCCTGATTGAGCAATCGATTCAGCCAGAATACCTCCACCACAACCAATATCTACTACTTTCTTACCCTCTAGATTAACGAAGGTTTTGATCCAGTTCAGTCGCAGGGGATTAATCGCATGTAGTGGCTTAAATTCGCTATTAGGATCCCACCAGCGATGAGCTAGGGCGCTAAATTTATCGATTTCGGATTGGTCTACGTTCATGATGGTGGGCTGTCAGGATGGCTAATAAGGGATTCTATGAATATAGCGGAAATAAAAAAGCCCGCAAGAAGCGGGCTTTTTTACAAGTAAAGTGAATTACTTAGCTGCTGTACCAACAACTTCGATGTCAGTACGGCGGTTCTTAGCGCGGCCTTCAGCAGTTGCATTGCTTGCAACTGGATTGCTCTTGCCTTTTGATTCTGTGTAAATACGGCTACCGTCAACACCTTTGCTTACGAGGTAAGCTTTAACGGATTGTGCACGACGCTGACCGAGGGCCATGTTGTATGCATCTGTACCGATGCTGTCAGTGTTACCAACAGCAATAATTACTTCTAACTTGATCTTGCTCAAATCTTTAGCAATCTTGTCCAAAGTTGCCATTCCTTCTGGCTTCAATGTAGCTTTATCAAAGTCATAAAGTGTGTCAGCTTGCAAAGTGATCTTGCTTTGGCTAACGCCAGCAGGAGCAGCAGCAGCAGCAACTAAAGCACCGTCACAACCCTTAGCAGCAGTTGCAGGTGTCCAGTTGTTATCACGCCAGCACAATGTGCCGTCGCCGTTTTTCCAGTTTAGGGCGCCGTCGCCGTTTTGCCAGTTATCAGAAGCCATCGCTGCAGAAGCAGAAACGGTAATAACAGAAGCGAGCAACACTTTCAGGGTTTTGTTCATTTTTAGTCCTCAAAAATCTCTTTTTTAATTAAAGTCAAACTTAAATGTAATTCGCCCTACCTTGATGCAAAAAACTGCAAAGCGACACATCTCAATTTCGTACAAACTGACAGAATCTTAGCATAGGGGCTACCCGTCATCAAAATGATATTATTTCTAGATGGAACAAGCCGCTAAAGAAACACTACCAATATCCCTCGAAGACGAAATGCGGCGGTCCTATTTGGACTACGCAATGAGCGTCATCGTCGGCAGAGCCCTGCCAGACGTGCGTGATGGCCTCAAACCGGTTCACCGCCGGGTCTTATTCGCTATGTATGAATTAAACAACGATTGGAACCGAGCTTACAAAAAATCTGCCCGTATAGTTGGCGATGTAATCGGTAAATACCACCCGCACGGTGATTCTGCGGTGTATGACACGATCGTTCGGATGGCTCAGGATTTCTCTCTGCGCTATATGCTGATTGACGGACAGGGCAATTTTGGCTCCGTAGACGGTGATAACGCGGCTGCTATGCGATATACCGAGATCCGCCTCCGCAAGATTGCACATGAGCTTTTGGTTGATTTGGACAAGGAAACCGTCGATTTTGGGCCAAATTACGATGGGAGCGAGAAGGAACCGCTGATTCTTCCTGCAAAAGTACCTAATTTGCTGATTAATGGCAGCTCAGGCATTGCGGTGGGTATGGCGACCAATATCCCCCCTCACAACCTGGATGAGGTGATTACAGCCTGTTTGCATGTGCTTCATAACCCAGAATGCACGATTGACGAGCTGATTGAGATCATCCCGGCGCCAGATTTTCCGACCGCCGGCATTATTTACGGTGTTCAAGGGGTTCGTGAGGGCTATCGCACCGGCCGTGGACGTGTAGTGATGAGAGCGAAGACTCACTTTGAAGACCTTGATAAAGGTGCACGTCAGTCCATCATCGTTGATGAGTTGCCATACCAAGTCAATAAAAAGAACTTGCTCGAGCGTATTGCGGAACTGGTGAACGAGAAAAAAGTCGAAGGTATTTCTGATTTACGTGACGAGTCCGATAAATCCGGTATGCGTGTGGTGATCGAACTCAAACGCGGCGAAGTGCCTGAAGTGGTTCTGAATAATTTATATAAGAGTACTCAGTTACAAGATAACTTCGGTATGAACATGGTGGCCTTGGTAGATAACCAACCACGCTTGTTGAACTTGAAGCAAATGCTAGAGTACTTCTTGCAACATCGTCGCGAAGTAGTAACACGCCGTACGATTTTTGAATTGCGTAAAGCACGCGATCGCGGTCACGTATTAGAAGGCTTAGCAGTTGCTTTAGCAAATATCGATGAGTTCATTGCGCTGATCAAAGCGGCTGCAAACCCAGTGATTGCGAAACAAGAGTTGATGGGTAAAGCCTGGGACTCTTCAATGGTGCGTGAGATGTTGGCGCGTGCCGAGACTGATACACCGGGAGGCCGAAATGCCTATCGTCCAGAGGGTTTGTTGCCTGAATATGGAATGCAAACTACAGGCTTGTATCGTCTCTCTGATAGCCAGGCGCAAGAAATTTTGCAGATGCGTTTGCAACGCTTGACTGGTCTTGAGCAAGACAAGATTGTGAATGAGTACAAAGAAGTTATGTCAGAGATATCTGATTTGCTAGATTTATTGGCCAAGCCAGAACGGGTGACGCAAGTCATTGAATCTGAGTTGAAAGAAGTTCAAGCAGAGTTTGGCATTGCTGGTGGTGATACTGGTCGCCGTTCATTTATTGAAATGAATGCAACTGAGCTCTTTACGGAAGATTTGATTACGCCGCAAGATATGGTGGTCACTCTTTCAAATACAGGTTATATGAAGAGCCAGCCATTGAGTGAATACCGTGCGCAAAAGCGCGGTGGACGTGGCAAGCAAGCGGCAGCAACGAAGAATGAAGACTGGATTGACACGCTCTTTGTTGCAAATACACATGACATCATTTTGTGCTTCTCCGATCGTGGCCGGATGTATTGGCTCAAAGTGTGGGAAGTTCCGCAAGGAAGTCGTACCTCACGTGGCAAGCCAATTGTCAATATGTTTCCATTGATTGAAGGCGAAAAAATTACAGTTATTCTCCCAATTAAGTGTTATCAAGATGATCATTACGTCTTTATGGCAACTAGCCTTGGAACGGTGAAGAAGACGCGTTTATCGGACTTCTCTAACCCACGTAAAGCCGGCATTATTGCAGTGGATTTGAATGAGAGTGATTTCTTAGTAGGCGCAGCGATTACTGATGGTCAACACGATGTGATGTTGTTCTCGGATGCTGGAAAAGCAGTGCGCTTTGATGAGAATGATGTTCGCCCAATGGGACGTACGGCCCGTGGTGTGCGCGGTATGAACTTGGGTGTAGGTCATCAAGTCATTGCGATGTTGGTTGCCCCAGCTGAGGCTGGAGAAGGTGTTGAAGCAGCGGTAATCGAAGCCACCGGCATTGCGACTCCAAGTAGCGTCTTGACTGCGACTGAAAATGGTTTTGGTAAACGTACTCCACTCGCTGAATACACTCGTCATGGTCGCGGTACGAAGGGCATGATTGCGATTCAGACTACAGAACGTAACGGTAAAGTAGTTGCCGCTGCATTAGTTTCACCTGAAGATCAAATTATGCTGATCACTACTGGTGGCATTCTGGTGCGCACACGGGTTTCTGAAATTCGTGAGATGGGCCGAGCTACTCAGGGTGTTACTTTGATCAACGTAGATGAAGGTACTCGCTTGTCAGGCCTACAGCGTATTGCTGAAAGTGATTCTGATGACGAGGGTACTGATGATGCAGAAGAGGGTGATGAGTCTGCAGATCCAACAATCGATTCCAATTCTGATGCGGCGGGTGACGCTTAAGGCGTCATCACTCGATTAGCTAAGAAAATGAGCTTCGACCGCCGCATTTTTAATTTCGCTGCGGGGCCTGCAACCTTACCTGAAGAGGTGTTGAAACAGGCTGCTGATGAAATGCTGAATTGGCGCGGGCTGGGAACTAGCGTGATGGAAATTAGCCATCGCAGCAAAGAATTCATGGAAGTGTATGAAGAGGTAATACAAGATTTACGTACCTTGATGAGTATCCCTGAGACTTATGAAATATTGCTTTTGCAAGGTGGTGGCCTAGGGCAGAACGCAGCGATTCCAATGAATCTCATGCCATTGGCTAAGAATGGCCCTAAGGCGGATTACATTGTTACTGGAGTCTGGTCAGAAAAATCATATAAAGAAGCGCAGAAATATGGCGTAGCTAATTTAGCCGCCTCATCTGTGGCTGAGAAATTTAATACCATTCCCCCGAGATCATCTTGGCAGTTATCAGATGATGCCGCCTATGTGTTCTACTGCGCGAATGAAACCATTGGTGGCGTTGAATTTCCAGATGTTCCTGATGTGAGTAATGTTTCTTTGGTAGCGGACATTTCTAGCAATATTCTCTCCAAAGAGATGGACATCACTCAGTGTGCTGTTTGGTTTGGTGGCGCACAGAAAAATATTGGCCCCTCTGGCGTAACCATTGTGATCGTACGCAAAGATTTAATTGGGCATAGCATGGGTATTACGCCAACGATTTGGGACTGGTCTGTGCAGGCTGGTACTCAGTCCATGATCAATACACCACCGACCTTCTCGATTTACATGGCAGGCTTAGGATTTAAGTGGTTGCTACAACAAGGTGGCGTGAAGGTGATTGAGAAGCGCAATCAAGAGAAGGCTGATTTGCTCTATCACTTCTTAGATCACAGTAGTTTGTATGAAAATCGCGTCACAAAAGCTTATCGCTCGCGCATGAACGTGACTTTCTTTCTAAAAGATGAGAACCTGAATGCAGAGTTCTTGGCTCAATCGAGTGCGGCTGGCTTGGTTGCGCTACGAGGTCATAAAGCTGCGGGCGGCATGCGGGCCAGTATTTACAACGCCATGCCATTGGAAGGCGTTAAAGCCTTGGTTGAATTTATGCGTGATTTTGAAAGGCGGGCTTAATGAGTACTGAAGAACAGCGCTTAGCTCCCTTGCGAGAAAAAATTGATGCATTAGATGCGGCAATTTTGGATTTGCTGACGCAGCGTGCTAAAGCGGCGCAAGAAGTTGGACATGTCAAAGGCGGTTTCTCTTCTCCAGTCTTTCGTCCTGAACGCGAGCGCCAGGTTGTTACGCGTTTGCAAGAAATCAATGACGGTCCTTTATTGCCCGATGGTATTGCTGCTATTTGGCGTGAGGTGATGTCTGCCTGCAGGGCTTTAGAAGCCCGCCAAACGATTGCTTATCTCGGACCAGCAGGAACTTTTTCTGAGCAAGCAGCGCAAACTTATTTTGGCCATTCAATTGCTGGCTTGCCTTGCACCAGCATTGATGAAGTTTTTAAATCGGTAGAGAAGGGCGCTGCACAATTTGGCGTGGTGCCGGTTGAGAACTCTAGCGAGGGGGCAATCTCTCGTACCTTAGATTTGTTATTGGATTCACCAATGCATATTAGTGGTGAAGTGGTTCTGCCTATTCATCATCACCTACTCACCAAGAGCGGTAATTTAGATGGTGTCACTACTGTTTGCGCTCACGCACAAGCTTTGGCCCAGTGCCAGCAATGGTTGAGCGAACATGCCCCACAGCTGAAGCGTCAGGCGGTTAGCAGTAATGCTGAGGCCGCTCGTTTAGCCGCAAGTGATCCCACTTTAGCTGCGATTGCTGGCGAGCCTGCACAAGAAACCTATGGCTTGCAAGCAGTGGCTGCGCAGATTCAGGATGATCCGCATAACCGCACCCGTTTTGTGATTGTTGGTGCCTATGAATGTCAGTCAACTGGTAAAGATCAAACTTCCCTAGTCATGTCTGTTGACAACCAGCCTGGTGCTGTACATCGCCTACTTGCTCCTTTAGCAAAGCATGGTGTATCCATGAATCGCTTTGAATCTCGTCCTGCACGTAAAGGGACTTGGGAATATCACTTCTATATTGATATCGCTGGTCATGCAGACGATGAAAAAGTAGTGAAAGCTTTAGAAGAGCTTAAAGAAACTGCTGCTTTCTATAAGAACCTGGGTTCTTATCCTCATTCAGCCTAGTAAGACTCGGAATGACTTCTAAGATTGGTTTAAAACACATTCACGCCATTGCACCTTATGTGGGGGGTCGACCCATCAGTGAGGTAGCACGGGAGTATGGTTTGGACGAAAGCAAAATTGTGAAGCTGGCTTCCAATGAGAACCCATTGGGAATGCCGCAGTCCGCAAAAGAAGCCATGCTTAAGGCGGCGAGCGATCTAGGCCGCTATCCCGATTCCAATGGCTTTGAATTAAAGAACGTATTGTCTGAGCGCTTGGACGTGCCAAGTGACTGGATTACTTTGGGCAATGGCAGTAATGACATCTTGGAGTTGGCAGCCCGCGCTGTTGCACAAGCAGGCGATGAAGTAATCTTCTCTATGCATGCTTTTGCTGTGTATCCACTTGCCACCCAAGCCATTGGCGCAAAGGCAGTGGAGGTGTCTGCAACTGCTACTTATGGTCATGACCTTCCTGCAATGCTGGCTGCAGTTAAAGCGGCTGGCGATAAAGCCAAATTGGTTTTCGTAGCCAACCCCAATAATCCAACGGGAAGTTATTTGACTGCAAAAGAGATTGAAGATTTCTTGATAGCAGTACCACCTCATGTTGTGGTGGTTTTGGATGAAGCCTATAACGAATATCTCAACCCGGAACAGCGCTATGATGCTATTGCTTGGGTGAAGCGCTTTCCAAATATGATCCTATCCCGTAGCTTCTCTAAAGCGTATGGCTTAGCTGGTCTGCGTATTGGCTATGGTGTTGCTGAACAGCGCTATGACGCTATTGCTTGGGTGAAGCGCTTTCCAAATATGATCCTATCCCGTAGCTTCTCTAAAGCGTATGGCTTAGCTGGTCTGCGTATTGGCTATGGTGTTGCTCAACCCCACTTAACCGATTTATTGAATCGCATTCGTCAACCATTTAATGTAAACAGTCTGGCCCAAGCTGCAGCCATTGCAGCGTTTCAGGACAAAGCATTCTTGCAGCAAGGTTTCGAACTCAATCATGCTGGTTATGAGCAGCTGACCAAAGCATTTGATCAATTAGGGCTTCAGTACTTGCCATCGGCTGGAAATTTTGTCTTAGTCAAAGTGGGCAATGATGATCAAGCGGGCATACGAATTAATCTCGAATTACTCAAACGCGGAATTATTGTTCGTCCAGTTGGAAATTATGGATTACCGGAGTGGCTGCGTATCTCCATTGGGTTGCCGGAAGAAAATGCCGCCTTTATTGTTGCCTTAAAAGAAATCTTGGCTCAAAAATAAACATCCAAATAGATATCGACATTACTCATGACCATCATCAATCCAGCAAGCAATTACGGCACCGTCACTATCGTTGGTGTTGGTTTGATTGGCGCATCTTTGGGTTTAGCGCTCAAGCAAGCAGGTGTCGTTACTAAGGTCTTAGGCGTTGGTCGCAGCAAAGAAAATCTAGAACTAGCGCAAAAGATGGGTGCGATAGATCGTGTGGTGGATTTGGTTGAGGCTGCTAAGCAATCAGATGTGATTGTTCTTTGTACGCCTGTAGCCCAAATGCGCACTGCCTTTGAAGTCATGGAGCCTTATCTTGAGCCCAAAACAATGATCACTGATGCGGGAAGCACCAAAGGTGATGTCATCCTGGCCGCCAAAGAAATCTTAGGTAAAAAGGCATGTCAGTTTGTGCCAGCACATCCGATTGCCGGGGGTGCTCAACATGGGGCAAGTGCCGCTAAAGCGGATTTATTTCAAGGTAAGCAAACCATTATTTGTCCTTTACAAGAAAACTCACCTGAAGATACATCCCTGATTATTGGCTTTTGGGAGTCAGTCGGTTCAATGGTAAAAAAGATTGGTAGCGTGCAACACGATGCTATTTATGCAGCTGTATCCCATCTACCCCATCTTCTTTCTTATGCCTTGATGGCAAGCGTAGTGAATTCAGAAGATGCTGATCAAAAATTAGATCATGTGGGAGCTGGCTTTAAAGACTTCACCCGCATTGCTGCATCTAGTCCAGAGATGTGGCGGGATATTTGCTTGGGTAATCGCATTGCCATTCTGAAGGAACTCGATCAATACTTATTAATCGTGAATCGCATGCGTAAATTAATTGCTGAAAACGATGGCGCCGGGCTAGAGAAATTATTCAATAAGGCAAGTAAAGCGCGTCAAGATTTGGATGTGATTTGACATGCGTAAATTAATTGCTGAAAACGATGGCGCCGGGCTAGAGAAATTATTCAATAAGGCAAGTAAAGCGCGTCAAGATTTGGATGTGATTTGATGAGTGGTTTGCCTGATATTACGATTGGACCATTCAAGCGGGCTCAGGGCTCAATTATTTTGCCAGGATCTAAAAGTATTTCCAATCGTGTATTGCTGCTAGCTGCACTCTCCTCTGGTACAACTACTTTGAAGAATTTGCTCGATGCCGATGACACCCAAGTTATGCGCAGTGCCTTGCGTCAATTAGGTTTATCGGTCACTGATCAGGCGAACAATGTTTGTGTGGTTGAAGGTTGTGGGGGTCAATTTCCAGTGCGTGAAGCTGATCTTTTTATGGGCAATGCGGGGACTGCTATACGTCCTTTAACTGCAGCCCTCGCCATGCAAGGTGGTAACTATCGTTTGTCAGGCGTGGCACGGATGCATGAAAGACCGATACGCGATTTAGTGGATGGCTTACGTCAAGTAGGCGCCAAAATCGAATATGAATTACAAGAAGGCTATCCCCCAATCAAAATCTCAGCAGCAGATATTCAAATTAAAGATGTTGTTAAGGTACGTGGTGATGTCTCAAGCCAATTCTTAACGGCACTACTGATGGCTTTGCCTTTGGTTGCAATCGAACCTGTTCGAATTGAAGTGGTTGGCGAACTGATTTCACGTCCATATATCGATATCACGATAAAACTCATGGCACGTTTTGGTGTCAATGTTGCTTGTCCTGATAAGCACTCGTTCATCATTCCAACAAAAACAGCAGATGCTGTTTACAAGAGCCCTAGTCAATTATCCGTTGAAGGAGATGCCTCTTCCGCCTCTTATTTCTTAGCGCTAGGCGCTATCGGTGGTGGCCCTGTGCGCGTGCTTGGCGTAGGCAATGACAGCATTCAAGGGGATGTTGCATTTGCTGATGCACTTGCCTTGATGGGCGCCAACATTACTGCTGGCGAGGATTGGATTGAAGTCTCTGGTGTCAAAAATGCGAACGGAAGATTAAATGGCATTACGATCGACTGTACTGAGATTCCGGATGCAGCAATGACACTCGCAGTTGCTGCATTGTTTGCGGAAGGCCCTACTCGCTTAAATAATATTGCGAGCTGGCGTGTCAAAGAAACCGATCGTATTGCTGCTATGGCAACTGAATTAAGAAAAGTTGGTGCAACCGTTGAAGAGGGCGCTGACTATATTGTGGTGAATGCGCCGCCACAAACCAATTGGAAATTACCCAATGAAGGCATTGATACATACGATGATCATCGGATGGCGATGTGCTTCTCCTTGGCAGCTTTAGGTCCCAATGCTTTGAAAATCAACGATCCCAATTGCGTTGCTAAAACTTTCCCCACTTACTTTGCAGAATTTGCAAAAGTGGTCAGCTAACTTACCAGCTACTTCATGAGCTCATTTCCTGTCATCGCCATTGATGGACCAACTGCTTCAGGTAAAGGGACGGTCGCCTCCTTAGTCGCAGAAAAATTAGGCTTTCATTATTTGGATAGTGGGGCGCTCTATCGCTTGGTGGCTCTTGCTAGCGAAAAATGCGGAATTGATGTCAAAAATGGCCCAGAATTAGGTCTTTTAGTCCCTAAATTGTTGATTTCATTCAAAAATAGCCAAGTTTTTCTGGATGGGGAAGATGTCACAGAGGCAATTCGGACTGAAAACATGGGTTTAAGAGCTTCTGGTCTGGCAGTTCATCCAGAGGTGAGATCTGCTTTAGTGGGGCTTCAGCGCAGTTTTAGGCAGTCTCCGGGCCTGGTGGCTGATGGCCGGGACATGGCCAGTGTTATCTTCCCGGACGCAGTTTTGAAGGTTTTCTTGACAGCAACGGCTGCCGCTAGAGCGGATCGTCGCTATAAGCAATTGATAGCTAAGGGAATTTCTGCTAAACTTTCCGACTTACTGCAGGATTTGCAGGAGCGAGACGCCAGAGACAGTAGTCGAGGCACCGCGCCCCTCTTAGTTGCAGATGGAGCAAAAGTGCTAGAAACATCAGATTTATCGATAGATCAAGCAGTTAAGACGGTTTTAGATTGGTATCAATCGACGGCTGTTTAGTTTTGTAAGTAGTTTTTATAAGTAGCAAAGGTAGTGAGCAGTAAGCAGTAGTTTTGGTGTCTTAAGAAACTCAGTAGTTTTGGTGTCTTAAGAAACTCCACAACGCGATCATTTCATTAGCGTGTTTCTTTAAGGCTTTTTTAATCTAACCCGTCGGGCCTTCTGACGGCACAAAGTGAATACACATGTCTGAATCATTTGCAGAATTATTTGAAGAATCATTAACCCGCTCGAATATGAAGACCGGCCAAGTTATTTCGGCTGAAGTCCTTCGCATCGACCATAACTTCGTCGTTGTTAACGCTGGCTTAAAGTCTGAAGCGTTTATTCCTGTTGAAGAATTCCATAACGACGCTGGCGAGATTGAAGTAGCTCCTGGCGATTTCGTTTCAGTTGCTATCGACGCCCTCGAAAACGGCTATGGCGACACCATCCTCTCCCGTGACAAGGCTAAGCGCCTGGCATCATGGATGAACTTGGAAAAAGCACTCGAGCAAGCTGAGATCGTTACCGGTACTGTTACTGGTAAGGTTAAAGGTGGCTTGACTGTAATGGTCAACGGTATCCGCGCATTCTTGCCTGGATCACTTGTTGATACACGTCCAATTAAAGACACTAGTCCTTACGAAGGTAAGACTATGGAGTTCAAGGTTATCAAGCTTGACCGTAAGCGTAACAACGTAGTGTTGTCACGTCGTGCGGTTGTTGAAGCTAGCCAAGGTGAAGAGCGTGCTAAGTTGATGTCTAACCTTAAAGAAGGCGCAGTAGTTACTGGCCTCGTTAAGAACATTACTGATTACGGTGCGTTCGTTGACCTCGGCGGTATCGATGGTCTCTTACACATTACCGATTTGGCATGGCGTCGTGTGCGTCACCCAAGCGAGATGTTGACTGTTGGTCAAGAAGTTACCGCGAAGATTTTGAAGTTCGATCAAGAGAAGAACCGTGTTTCACTTGGCGTGAAGCAGCTTGGTGATGATCCATGGGTTGGTATCGCACGTCGTTACCCACCGAACACCCGTTTATTCGGCAAAGTAACCAACTTGACTGACTACGGCGCATTCGTTGAAATCGAGTCAGGTATCGAAGGTTTGGTACACGTTTCCGAAATGGACTGGACCAACAAGAACGTTGCTCCAAGCAAGGCAACTGCATTGGGAACTGAAGTTGAAGTCATGGTTTTGGATATTGATGAAGACAAGCGTCGTATTAGCTTGGGCATCAAGCAGTGCAAAGCAAATCCATGGGAAGAGTTTTCACGTTCACAACAAAAAGGCGACAAACTTTCTGGCGCAATCAAGTCGATTACCGACTTTGGTGTGTTCATTGGCTTGCCTGGCGGTATCGACGGTTTAGTTCACCTCTCAGACCTTTCATGGAATGAGCCAGGAGAAGAAGCTGTTAAGAAATACAAAAAAGGTGATGAAGTTGAAGCTACCGTTTTGGCAATTGATGTTGAGAAAGAGCGTATCTCTCTTGGTATCAAGCAATTGTCTGGCGACCCATTCAATAACTACACATCAGTAAGCGACAAGGGTAGCCTGGTTACTGGTACTGTGAAGAGTGTGGATGCTAAGGGCGCTACGATTCACTTGGCGGATGAAGTTGAAGCTTACTTGCGCGCTTCGGAGATCTCAACAGATCGCGTTGAAGATGCACGCAATGTATTGAAAGAAGGCGATAGCGTTACTGCAATGATCATCAATATTGATCGTAAGTCACGTGCAATCAATCTTTCAATTAAAGCAAAAGACAGCTCCGATCAACAAGATGCAATGAGCAAGCTCCAGGGTGATGCGCAGTCTGGCACTACCAATTTGGGTGCTTTGTTAAAAGCAAAAATGGACAATCAAGGCTAAATCAATATCGCCGCTTTCCACTTGGGGAGCGGCGGTTTTTTATTGATAGATCATGACAGATCAAGAGCAACAAGCAATCACCCGCTCCGAACTAGTGGAGAGTCTTGCGGAACAGTTTCCGCAGCTTCTGCCTAGGGACGTGGAGTTGGCGGTAAAAACTTTGTTGGACACAATGACTCAGGCATTAGCCGAGGGTAAGCGTATCGAGTTGCGCGGCGTGGGAAGTTTTGTACTTCATCATCGTCCTGCACGCACCGGTCGCAATCCGAAGTCTGGTGAAAAGGTATTGATTCCAGAAAAACGGGTTCCCCACTTTAAACCCGGCAAAGAATTGCGTGAGCGAGTGGATTACAAGCCATTGAAGCAGGCGGGCCCCAAAGAGGGTTCTGGTGCCTAGTATTCAGGCTCATCCCCAGTGGTCCATTCGGGCCATTTTTTTATTTAGATTCTGTACGCCATGATTCAGATATCCACATCTTGGCTTTTACTGATCCCCGTTATGTTTGGCATCGGGTGGTTGGCATCCCGTTGGGATTTGCGTCTTGAAAATCGCCTGGATGAGCGTGAGCGTATGCAGCAGCAGCGTTCAACATTTAAAGGTTTAAGCCTCTTATTGAACGAGCAGCCAGATCAAGCGATTGAGACGCTCGTTAAGATTGCGCAGCTAGACCCAGAAACGATTGAACTCCATTTTTCATTGGGTAACTTATTCCGTCGTCGCGGTGAAACCGAGCGTGCTATTCGGGTGCATCAACACTTAGCGAATCGCGATGATTTAAAGTCGCGGGATCGTGATCATGCTGCTTATGAATTAGGTCGCGACTTTTTGCGTGCAGGATTATTAGATCGTGCCGAAGCCTCTTTGAATCGTGTGGGTGTAGGCAAATATGCAGTTCCAGCTAAAGAAAGTTTGTTGGAAATGTACCAAGTGGAGCGCGACTGGAAAAAAGCGATTATTGCCGCCAATGAGCTCGAAACATTACAAGGAAAGTCCCACCACACTGAGATTGCACAATTTCATTGTGAGCTTGCTCAAGAAGCTTTGCGTCGCAAGGATTTACCTGAGGTAGAGCACTCTATTCAATGTGCTATACAAGCAGTTCCAAACCATGCTCGCGCTTTAATTTTGCAGGGTGACTATTTAATGGCAATGGAGCGACCAGCCCAAGCAATTGATGCCTGGTCATTAATTGCCGCATCGCATCCTGCGTATATGCACCTTTTGGCTGATCGATGGATGCTGGCCCATGCTGCAGTAAATAAATCAGATGAGGGATTGGATCGCCTCTGTGCTTTGTTGACAACCCAGGCATCTGGCGAGTTACTCGATATTGTGCATAAGCAAGTGATGAAAATTCGTGGGCCACAGGCGGCTAATGTCATGTTAGCTGATGTAATGCAACATTCCCCCAGCTTAAGTGCCTTATCCAAGTTGGCAGAAACACGTCTGGCTTTGGAAGAGGGTAGCGCTAATCCAGAAAGACTTTCTGAGCTGCAATCGATTTTGCTTCTCTTGCGCCAACGAACCACGAGTTTGGCTCGATATACTTGTGGTAATTGTGGCTTTCGAGCCCGCCGTTTTTATTGGCAATGCCCTGGATGCAATCATTGGGAGGCATACTCTCCCAGAAGAAGTGAGGGAGTCGCACCAAGCGG
>Ga0194044_10000840_pt1 | contig 15441 bp, 9 predicted proteins | sample JunL4417m_MetaG_FD_155460 | JGI IMG/M metagenome (GOLD analysis project Ga0194044, IMG submission 155460) | Anoxic zone freshwater microbial communities from boreal shield lake in IISD Experimental Lakes Area, Ontario, Canada - Jun2016-L442-17m | ecosystem: Environmental > Aquatic > Freshwater >...
GATAAAATGCTGAATGGACTTTGCTTGCAACATTTCCCGAAGTCCGTTAGGGCCAAACATGGCAATGGGAGTATCCGGTTGTGCAGTAGCGATGCGTTTAAAATATTCGATCTCTGTTTGTACCAGCAATTTGTAATAACCCACACTATCATAACTGCGTTCGTTATCACCCACATATTTTTTTATGCTGTTGATATTTTGTTTGCCGCTGATCAGGTCATCCAGAAATGGAAAATACATCAGTGCACGGGTGGTGTTGGTCAATGCGGTAATGTTGATCACGGCCGGATTTTGGCTGCGCTGGATGAGTTTTCCCAGCACGGATCCCGGTGATTGGGCTGCCGAGTATAAGGCAGTGGGGTTGTATTTGGCTGAAAGAGAAAGCAGGCTATCGGCAAAGGGTTCCTCAGCAAAAGGAGCAAGCTGCTGCAGTATTTTGTCGGGGTACAAACTACAAAATTTAAAAAGTACAATCTTCTTCGCTTGCCAGTAAGCAATATTATCAGTAAAGATATCAGTGAGGATCCTGGCTGCTTCATAGGGTAAGGGATCAATGATGCCGGTCATGCTGCTGCTATCGATATTGGCCAGCATGATCTTTTCGAAATTATTCACCAATATTGGCGCATAGGCGGGGTTGCAAGTTTTTTCCTTCCAGCCGGTATGAAATGCTTTTAACAGGTTTTCGAGATAACGGAGATACCTTACTTTTTCCTGGTTCTTTGAGATACGGGTATTCAGTTCAATGGAATCGCGGAGTTCATTAACCCTTCTGAACAGATAGTCGGTTACGGTAATATTGATGGCTTCATTAGCAGAAACCCGGATGATCTGATCGGTTTTTCCGTCTGCTTTATCCAGCCTGGTTTGCTCCTCAACAATGCGGTCGTGAAAATAAATCCGTTCAATGGGTACGATCACCGAATCCACTGAAGCAAATGATTTGTTTGCGGTCAGGAGTAAAAAGAATAAGAATATTTTTTTGGGCATGAGCATTGTTCGGATACAAAGATGCAAAAAATAGGCGAGGGCTGTATGCAGGATAAAAAACATGAATATTTAGCCGGTTTATTAGCATTGGCTTAACAATTTGATAATACGAATCATGAATTATACTACATCACCGATTAAAGGTAAAGCCTACTTTTGCAGGGTATGGGAAATGCTTCCAATGCTAAAAGGGTTTTAATTGCTGATGATGAGCCGGATATTCTAGAGATCATCCAATACAACCTGCAATCTGAAGGATATGAAGTGGTCACTGCCAAAAATGGCAATGATGCGATAGACCTTGCAAAAAAATTCCAGCCCGACCTGATCATTCTTGATATCATGATGCCCGGTAAAACGGGTATTGAGGTTTGTAATATACTGCGGATGCAACCTGCATTCAATGATACGCTGATCATATTTTTAACCGCACTTAGTGATGAGGGAACCGAAGTAAAAGGACTTGAATCGGGTGCCGATGATTATCTTACCAAGCCCGTTAGTCCGAAAGTGCTGGTGAGTAAAGTAAATGCCTTGTTCAGAAGACTCACCAAAGAAGATACCGGAATCCTCAAGATCGGCGACCTGCAGATCGATCGCGAAAAATACCTCATCAACTATCAGGGCAATGATATCATACTGGCCAGAAAAGAGTTTGAACTGCTTGCCTTGTTAGCGGGTAAGCCCGGCAAAGTTTTTCTACGCAATGAAATTTTAAATCAGGTATGGGGCACCGAAGTGATCGTGGGCGACCGTACCATTGATGTTCATATCCGCAAGATCCGCCAGAAGCTTAATCTGGATTGTATCACCACGGTTAAAGGAGTGGGGTATAAGTTTGAGTTGTAAATGGATCTGCTTAAGAAGAATGGTTTAGGCGTTTAGAAGTTTAGGTGTTTAGTTTGCGTCCAACGATCAAGTGAACTATGAACTATAAACTATGAACTTGTCTTTCCTACCCTCTCTGTAGCTTTGCCAATCTTATCATTTTCCTTTGTAGCTTGCAGCTTAAATTATGCCTTCATCTAAGAACTTATCGCCCCAGCAATTATCTGCCCTCACGGCATTGGGTATGGCTGTTCCGGTAGCACTGGGTGTGTATTGGATACGTCCCGAGATCTGGATCGCATTGGTGAGTTTACTGGTGGTTTTTTTGGGTGGCTACGGATTGATTCTGTATACCCTTCAAACCTTTATCTACCGAAAAATTAAACTGATCTATAAATTCATTTATCAAACCAAGGCCAGCAAGCGGGAAGAATTTTATTACAAGAATATTTTACCCCAGAAGGGAATTGATGAGGTGAGCGAAGATGTAGAGGCATGGGCCGAACAGCGTAAGGCAGAGATCGAAATGCTGCAACAAAATGAGGCCTATCGAAAAGAATTTTTGCAGAACCTGAGTCATGAATTGAAGACGCCCATATTTGCCATTCAAGGTTATGTAGATACCTTATTGAATGGAGCGCTGGAAAATACAGAAGTGAATAAGAAATTTCTGCAAAGCACTTCACGCAATGTTGATCGTTTGGTAAATCTGGTAGATGACCTGGATGAGATCTCTAAACTGGAAATGGGAGAGCAGTTATTGTATCAAGATAATTTCATCATTCAAGACCTGCTTAAAGAAGTGTACGAGTCTTTGTCGATCAAGGCCGATGAAAAAGAGATTCGGTGTTTAATTAAAAAAGGATGCGAACTGCCCCTAAGTGTATATGCCGATAAGGAAAAGATAAGACAGGTATTGATCAACCTGGTAGACAATGCCATCAAATATGGGAAAAAGAATGGGGTCATTGAATCCAGTTTTTATAAAGTAGACGGCGCCCGGGTATTGATCGAGATCAGTGATGATGGTTCCGGAATTTCTGAAGAACACCTGAATAGAATTTTTGAACGTTTTTATCGCACTGATCTGGCACGCAGCAGAAAAGTAGGGGGTAGCGGACTCGGTTTATCCATTTGCAAACATATTATAGAAGCCCACGGACAATCCATCCATGTACGCAGCAAAATAGATGTGGGCAGTACTTTCGGTTTTACGCTGCAGAGTAGGAAAGAGTAACGCGTTGCATTAAACGCCCAATTTTTTTCATAATACTTATATGATTTTAAGTAACAGTAAATTAACAATCTATGATGGGTGTAGCTAATGAATTCAAATAACTTTATAGTCTCATCATGCGCCAACTAATTATATTATTTTTCTTTTGCTTTTATTTTTTAAGTAGTTATAGTCAGCAACCAGAAAAACCGGCGACTAATTACAGCCTCTCAGGCACAGTATACGATTCCCTGTTAAAACATCCACTCGAATACGCAACCATAACCCTTTCTGAAGCGGGTACAAAAAAGGTTGTCAATGGAACAATTACCAATAGTAAAGGGGGCTTTAAGCTGGCAAATATTCGCACGGGAACTTATCTGTTGGTGATTGAGTCTTTGGGATATGGCAGTTTCTCTAGGAAAATTGTAACGGCCGATGTAAAAAGTTTTGACATCAATGTACAGGCTGTGTATTTGATGAAAAAAACAGCCACACTACAAAACGTAACGGTAACCAGTACTCGCCAGACCATTGAGAACAGGCTTGATAAAATTGTATTTAATGTGGATAAGGACATCACCTCACAAGGTGGAATGGCAGCGGATGCCTTAAAAAAGATACCTCAGGTTACAGTAGACATCAATGGTAATGTAGAATTGCTGGGCAATCCAAGCATACGATTCTTGATCAATGGAAAGCCGTCGGGGATATTCGGGAACAGTCCTGCCGATGCGCTTCAATCCATTCCCGTCAGCCAGATACAGAGTATTGAAGTGATCACCAGTCCAACCGCGAAGTATGATGCATCAGGAACCGGGGGTATCATCAATATCATCTTAAAGAAATCTAAGATGGAGGGCTTTAATGGAAATATCAATATTGCAGCGGGCAGCCGATTGGAAAATGCCAGCATCAATGCAAGTCTGAAAAAAAACAATATTGGCCTTAATGCTTATTTCAGTGGGAATAAACAATTGGTATCCAGTACACCGGTAACGATGGATCGTATTTCTGGGAATGCGGGAACTGGGTCTACAAAGTTTCTTCAGCAGAGTATGGTGGATTTCGATCGGAATGGGTTTAAATCCGGGATCGGGCTCGATTGGGATCTGTCGAAAAAGGATAATATCTCTGCTTCATTGGGCTATAATCATTTTGCCAACCGGAATAACGGTGCTTATGATCAAACCAGTATTCAGTATGATGCCGGGGGAAATCAAATCGGGAATGGCAATAGCATCAGACTGGCAGATACTAAAGTGAATGTAAATACATTCGATAATGAGATCTCCTATAAAAGAAAATTTCAAAAAGAAAAACAGGAACTGGAATTATTTTATTCCGGAAGTTACTCGCAAAACAATACAAATTATATTCAATCGCAACATTATAAAACCAGCGATAGTTCATTTGCAGGTTCCTCCAGTTTAAATCCCGGAAAAGAGAATGGTACTGAGGTTGGGATAAACTATGCTCAACCATTTGGTAAGAACGTATTGCTTGAAACCGGAGTTAAATTGGGCATAGAATCGATCATCAGTAGTGCGGATGTATTTACATTGAATACGGCATCAGGTATTTATGTAAAAGATGCACAACAAACCTTTCAATCTGATTTTCGCAGAAAAGTGTATGCAGCTTATGTATCCATGAGCTTTCCGTTGTTTAAAATCCTGGAAGCCAAGGCCGGACTGCGATATGAGCAAACGGAGAATGAGGCAAACTATTCTAACTCCGGGAAAGCAAATATTCCTGCCTATAAGAACTGGGCGCCTTCTTTAATTGTTGCCCATAATTTCAATAATAAGCAGACCTTAAAATTTGCTTTTTCATACCGGTTGGAGCGCCCCGATTTCAGAGACCTAAATCCATTTATGAATTTAAGCGATCCGCATAATATCACTACGGGCAATCCAAATCTGCAACCTGAGATCGGTCATATTTATGAGCTAACGTATATCAAATCATTTGAAAAAGGGACAACCATAAATGCCGTATTGTATTTGCAGAAAAATAGTCCGGATATCAAACCCTATATCAGTTATTATCCGGTATTTAAGATCGGCGATTCCCTGTATAACGATGTAACCGTTACCACCCGGGCCACCATTGCAGCCGAGATCAGATCGGGTATCAATCTTTCCATTACTGTTCCGGTGGATAAGAAATTAAGCCTTCGTTCCAATATCCTTGCGTTTAACCGACACCTGAATAATATCAATGATACTCCATCCGTGATCAATGGATTTGGGGTACGCATGAATGTAAATGCTACCTATCAGTTTTCCAAATCCCTGGCCGCTGAAATATTCGGCAATTATAATTCCGGAATGAAGTGGCAGGGAGTTCAACCGGCTGCTTTATCATATACCATGGCGGTATGGAAATTATTTAAGAACACAAAAGGTAGTCTGGGTTTTATTGCCGTTAATCCATTTAATAAATACATTGATCAACGCTCGGTGCAGGAGGCAAAGGGTTTTGTTACCCATTCACTTCGCCAGCTGCCTTATCGTTCATTTGGAATCAGTTTCCTCTACAAGTTTGGACATTTGAAATTCACCAAGGCCAAAGAGAACGACAATTATATGTACACGCCGCCATCGGATAATTAATTCGATTTATTTGTCAATTTCGAATGAATCCAGTACGTTCCCATTTGCAGAAAGTTGCTGCATGGTTAGTTTTTTTCCTTGAATATCTACCACAGTAAATGAATGTAAATGGGCAATGAACTTGTCAGTATATTTCTGCCAACTGTCTGGGTCATTTTCCTGTTCCGGATTGTACAGATCTTGCCCGCCAGCACCCGTGATCAGGTAAATAACCCCCTTGGGATTTTTATTTGTTTTCCCATCAAATGATTTATCAAGCGTCCATCTTCCATTCACCACCCTGCCTCGTATGGTTTTATTGTCTTTTCCTCCCACCAATAAAGTGCCTTTTTTATCAGGCGCAAAGTACATGGGGAATGTACGTTGGTAATTGTGCACATGACCATTAAATACAATATCTACTTTTCCTTTTTCAAATACCGGTGCCAACAACCTCATTTGTTGCTGTTCAAAATGGTCAATGGCTGAACTGAAGCCTGGATGGTGGTAAACAACAAATCGCCATTCAGCATCTTTTGCATCGGCCAGGTCTTTGGCTACCCAGTCGGTTAAGGCCTTATCGGTCCAATCAACATAAGTATCTGCATCTAAAACGGTATAATGGGAATTGCCATAATTGAAAGAAAAATTTGCCATTACCGGATAGCGATTACCCGCACCCGTCATAAAGGCTTTTTTATTGAGGTCGCTACCTTTTAGCAAAGGGGTAAGGGAACTGCCTTCCAAGCCCAAGGGGCCATTCAATGGCTGATCCCAGTAATGATAATAGGCAAGTGCTCCGGGATTTTTATCCAGATCCCTGCTATCGGCATCATGATTTCCCACAGCGGCAACAAAGGGAACGGATCGCATTAGGGGTACACCCACGGTATCAACCTGACTGGCATTATAGATGGGCCAGAATTTGGTTTGGTATTCTGAGATCAGGCCATAGTCATACACGATATCGCCAGGAACCAGCAGCATATCAGGTTTTGCGCGGTATACTCCGTTGGCAATTTCCTTCGCTTCAATGGTGCCGGCACCAATATCACCAAAGGCAACAAAACGAAAAGGCTGGTTGATCGATCTTGGTGCTTGAGCGAATGATTGAAAAACCTCTTTGCCATTTTTTAGTATCCGATAATTAAATGTTGTACCGGATTCAAGATTGGTTAGTGATGTGCGATAAACAAAATGGGTAGCTACACCAGCAATGGCCAAAGTAGTATAGCTGGGAAGGCCAGCCTGTTCCCAGTTTTTTTTACCAGATGCCTTCATTTCTACTTTCCAGGTTGATGTGGAATCGGAAGTATGCCAAAGCAATTGCAGTGATTGAGGACTGGGGTTCGATCCTATCTGTAAATAAGGAGGCGCAACGAAAACAAGTTTCTCTGTATTGGATTGAGCATTAACCAGACTATAGCCCAGAAAAAAAATGCTAATTAAAAATCTTGCTTTCATTGTTTATTTTTTTGTTTTTTGATTTGTATGGGTTTGAGCCAAAGATAAAATCCGGTGATGGTTAGCATCAGCAAGGCCAATCCCATGATGCTGGAATAGATCTTTTTTGAAAGACCTGATTTGCTTCCCACTAATCCATCTACAAATGCACCATCATGGATATCCTGGATTAAACCGCCATTCTTTTGTTCAATCAGCACAGGTTGGCCAGAGGCGCCATCAACTTGTATATTAAAGTTGTTCTTAAAACCGAAGTTAATATAACCCTTGGCAAGCCTAATTTCTACTCTTTCTGAATGAATGAAGTGATTATTTGTCTTCTCATTAAGTATTGCCGTAGCTAAAATATCAAGTGAATCGATGGGCAACCATTGCTTGAATGTTGTGGAAACTATTTGTTTCTTGTTTTCGAAGATCGTTTTTGTAAACGAAGATTTCCATCCCAACAAAATGGCAGTTATGGAAATGCACAGGAAAAATATAAAAAGCACTGAGGCTATTTTTCGGTGGAAAGAACGGAATTGTTGTAATAATGATTTCGACATAAGTTTATAAATAAAAAAAGGTATCGATGTTCAGTTGAACAAGGATACCTTATGTTCAGCATTCAAAAAAATTAATGTTGGTTACCACGTCCATTGCTTTGATAGGCACCGATATCTCTTCCCGGAGGAGTGATCTCGCTTGCACCATATTTAATATCAACAGGTACATCGCCTCGCGGTGCAAATCCGGTATAGCCTGCTCCAATACAAGGAGAGGTTGATTTTAAAGCAAAATTGTAATTGCCTACTACAGCAATATCCCTTAATAAGAAACCTGCAGGCATCGGCACCGGTCCATTGATGAACTGAGGGTTATTTGCTCCTAATAACGATGCGGGTGCAGTATACACGGCTCCTACTGTCCAACCGGAAGGTAAATAAGTAGAGGGTTTAGGGATATCTGTTTCCTGTGGTTGGCTGATGGCGGTACTCACTGAAAGTGAAGGGATGAATTGACTGGCAACTGTTAAAGAATCTGCATAATACCAGTTATAACCGTATCGGATATGGGCAGAATCAGCAATTGGATTTTGAACGATCCTTAATCCGAACTTACAATTCACAATTAAATTATTATATGCCATACCGCCAGCGCCTTCTTCAAAATTGATAGAACCACCCCTGCCTGCAGCTGATCTTCTGTATCCGCAGTTTACGATGGTATTATTATACATCCTTACATTAGAACTGGGAACACCTACTTGTACGTTAACATTTGATAATTTAGGACCATTGGTAGCCATTCCAATACAAAGATTGTATGCGAAATCACCAATGGTTCCCGCTTTTGCATTCATGGCTTCTCCTCCGGTAAACCCGCATTTTTCGAAAGTATTCCGCATGACACAAATTTTGCCACCATTGATGCGCCATGGGTCATCAGTACTTCCATATATCCAAGAATCTTCCAAAACAAAAATACCAGTTGGGTTAGCAAAATAGAGTGGGTAAGGACTTGCTGCACTCGTGAAAGTTTTCAAACCTGCACTAAGGGCAGCTCCTCCAAATTCAATATGTGTCCATTTAAATATCATGTATTTAGCAATAGGAGCACCAATGATACCTGTCCATTTTCCTTTAAGTGCCGGATCAAGATTTGGGTCTGATCCTAACTGATCTGTTTTGGTAACACCAGGGTAAGTGATCCAAATGGGATGTTCTTTGGTGCCTAAACAAAATAGTGAACCTTTAACACCTAGGCCACAGGGGGCATTGCTACCATTGGAAGTATTGGGTCCGAAATTGAGCCTAACTCCTTCTTGAATGGTTAGTGTGTCTCCATCATTAACAAAAATATCTCCACATACGGTATATGTTTTACCGGCCAGCATGGTGCCTTTGATAGATCCGGAAAGACAAGCAGAATCACTGATGGGCGATGCAATAGGAACCACTGCTTTCCACAGGTCTTTTGTATCCATTTTCTTCTGGCAGGAAATCGCCAGCAATGACAAAGAAGCGATGCTCAGTAATAATTTAATTTTTTTCATTCGTTTATTTTTAAAAAGTAAGATGATTAAAGTTTGAAGCGCAGTCCAAATAAAAAGGATGTTTTGTAAAAATCTTTTTGGATAAATATTTTATTATCCGGATCTGTTTGCAATGCCAATGCTCTGGAACCACTTGATTTCAGATAGTTGTTGTACGACTGGTGCAACGACAATTCATATGGTGCGTTTGTGATATTGTTGATCTTGCCATACACTGTCAGTTTTTTTACAATTGTTTTTTCAAACGAGAAATCGATCTGTGTTGTTGGCGACTGCCAGTAATGCAATCCCAAGTAAGGACTGATAAAAGAGATACGTTCTCCTGTATAAACCAATGCGCCCTGTATGTCCAAGCCAATTTTAGGGTTTTTGTAGATCAGGGAAAGGTTTCCAATGTGATTCGACTGTCCTTGTAATGGCCTTGATTCAGCAACAAATTTTGTTTGACGAGTAGCTGCATCGTATAAGATCATATTGTTGTTTGTGATCTTTGATTGTGTATAGGTATAATTAGCCGACACGCCGAATACCCCGAAATACTTGGTCACTACTGCTTCAAAACCATAATTGGTGGCATCACCAATATTTACCGGTGCCAGATACAGACTATTGTTGTTGAAGGTTTTTAAAGTAGATATCTCTATGGGATCCTGAATTTTCTTGTAGAAAACTCCCAGTAAGATCTGGTCTGCATTGCCGGGGAAATATTCATACCGCAGATCTATGTTGTGAGCAACTGTATGTTCAAGGTTTACGGGGTTTCCTACTTCTTTAAAGAATTCTCCATCCGGTCCATCGGGGATCATCTCTGCAAAACCTGGTCTGGCAAGTGCTTTATAATAGGCCAGTCGTAAATTTTGAGTTTTCGTTAAAGCATATTTAACTTGTACACTGGGCAATACATCAGTATATTTTATAGTGCCTGATCGTGCATCCACATCTTTACTCAGCGAAGTTTCATATTGTTGCTTGGTGTTTTCTATCCTTACGCCACCTAACAGTTCCATATTTTTTCCAAGATTCCATTTGCCTTGTACATATCCTGCACCAATTTGTTCTTTAAATGTGTAATTATTTCCACTCACACTGGGAACACCCCCACCGGTAGGGAAAACAAAAACAGCGGCATTGATATTGGTATATACTTCATCCAGTGTGGGATTCAAAGAATAGGAATTGTAAAAATTGTCCCTGTGTTTATCCCTGAACATGCCGCCAACTTTTAATTCAAATGGATTTTTTAGCAGCTTTAAATTTTTGGTCAGGTTAAAGTATGCATCATAGTCTTTATCGCTGTTATGTGCCCATACACGCGACATGCTTTGAATTTTATCAGTGGTCAATGAAGTAGTAACCAACGCATACTGGTGTGAGAACTGTGCCTGATCGGGCATATGGTTATTTGCTATAGAATACACCAGGTCCCAATCCAGTTTTAAAGTATTGGAAAGTTTATGATTGCCTTGTAAGGTTGAATTGTAAATAGACTGATATTGCCAGGTGCTTCTTTGAGAATTCGTAACCAAAGAATTCAAGGCTACAGTATCATAAATGATGCGGGTTTGAAATTCATCCAGTCTTACATAAGTATTGAACAGCGATATTTTATTGCGTTCGTTGATATGGAAATCGAATTTTCCGTTCAACCCCATCCTTTTGCTTTGAACTGAATAATGGCGATGTTGCAAGTCGGAGAATAAGGGGATATTGTCCAACCCTGGTTGAGAGTTGGGCAAAAAGAAATCAGAACTGGTCCCGCGGAAAATATTCTGATAACTACCCGATACGATATAACCGAATTTTTTATCGTTTCCAAAACGATTGCCGAAAGTTAAGCCCAGTGTGGTATTAACCGGACCTTTTTTATCGGTATAGGAAAGATGCGACAACGGAAAATCTTGTGGCGTGGCCACATAATTACTTCCATTTCTTTCAGCAGGAGATTGCTTATTGATACTGCCTTTGTCAAATTTTTGAAAGGCCTGTTCACCAAGGATACTGTTATATCCTAATGAAAGATTGGCCTGAAACAATTTTTTAGCCGGTGCGTCTTTCATCACTAAATTGATGGTGCCGCCAATGGCATCGCCTTCCATAGAAGGGGTAAGGCTCTTACTCACTTCCAGTCTTTCCAATAGTTCAGACGGAAAAAGATCAAGTGGGATAAACCTGTTTTTGTTATCCGGACTAGGTATCTTGATACCATTTACCAGTGTATTGATATATCTTTTTTCCATACCCCTGATGATCGGATAGCGCGCTTCACCACTACCACTTTTTTCAATGGTAACGCCACTAACCCGTTGCATGGCATTGGCCACGGTAATATCGGGGAGTAACTGAAGCGTTTTGGCCGACAATACATTTAAGATAGGGTCTGCAATTTTTTCCAGTCTTCTTACAGCGCCATCTCTGTCTGAACCATTAGAGGTGATGGTAACCGACTGCAGTTCTGTAGCCGTGGGTTGCAGATTAATATTAATGATCTTGGTTTCGTTGGCCCCCACAACGATCTCATTGGCTGATTCAAATTCCTTATAACCAGTATAAGTTATCGTTTGTTTATAGGTTCCTGCCGGTATTTTAGAGAAGGAATAGCTTCCATCCAATCTAACCAGGGTACTGTATTTAGTGCCTGTAAGTTTTACTGTGGCGCCTACTAAAGGTTCTCCGGTGGAAGCATCAAACACTTTACCCTTAATGGTTTGGGAATTGGAAATCAGTACTGAAAAGCTTAATAGCATTAGGGTCAAGCATTGCTTGAAATAGTTGTTCAATTGTACAGTCATGTTTGGTAATTTTTTTAGAAAAGGCAAATGTTTGCTTTTTGATTCAATTTATTCCGGCTTAACAAAAGCATGATAATTTGGTAACGATATCTTGGTCATTCGTTAATGATTACATAATCATTTCTTAATATCATTGTTATAAATTCTTTTGAATTAACGATAAGGAGCTTGTTCACGCTTGATTACATTTAACACCCACGTAACATTGGCTTAATGATTTGGTTACACAGATGTATTTACTTTATGCTACTAACCCTACATCTTAGCCATGAAAAAAATCAATTTTTATTTTTTAGAAATTTCTATACGAATATTTCTACCCTTGCTTTCCGCCTTTTATCCTGCTTTAAAATTTCATAAGATCCACTAGTGGAGAAAGCCAAAAAAAGGAAGGTCGACATCCTGGTATTGTCTGATATTCATTTGGGAACCTTTGGTTGTCATGCCAAAGAGTTACTCCACTACCTAAAAACCATCAAGCCCAAAACGGTGATCTTGAATGGCGATATCATTGATATCTGGCAATTCAATAAGCGGTATTGGCCCAAATCGCATATGAAAGTAGTTAAGCATTTGATGGCCTGGATGAGCAAAGGGGTGAAGATCTATTATGTTACCGGGAACCACGATGAGATGCTTCGCAAATTCGTGGGTTTTAAAATGGGCTCTTTTAAAATAGTGAATAAAGTGATCCTTGATCTGGACAATGATACCAAGGCCTGGATCTTTCATGGAGATGTGTTTGATGTAACCATGCAGCACAGTAAATGGCTGGCGAAACTGGGGGCGGTGGGATATGATACACTTATCCTGATCAATCGGGTAGCAAATTTTATCTCTGAAAAAATATTTAGGAGGGGCAAGCTATCCCTTTCTAAAAAGATAAAGAACAGTGTGAAAAGCGCTGTTAAGTTCATTAATAATTTTGAACAAACAGCCGCTGATATCGCGATCAGTAATCATTATGACTTTGTGGTGTGCGGACATATTCATCAGCCGGAAATGCGGGAAATTAGCAATGAACACGGTAAAGTGATGTATTTGAATAGTGGTGACTGGATCGAAAATTTATCTTCGTTGGAATATGTGGAAGGCGAATGGTCGGTGTACCGGTTTGATGAAGTAGATATGCTCAATATGATCGTAGACAGCCCTGAAGAAGCAGAGCCTAATAATGCAGAATTGTTCGATAACCTGATGGAAGAATTTAATTTAATGAAAAGGGTATGAAAATATTATATGCCATACAAGGTACAGGCAATGGCCATTTGAGCAGGGCAAGGGATATTATACCCATACTTCAACAAAAAGGTGAACTGGATATTTTGGTAAGCGGTATTCAGGCTGATGTAGATCTGCCCTATCCGGTAAAATACAAATTCAAAGGCCTTAGTTTTATTTTCGGAAAAAAAGGAGGTATTGACCTGATTGCCACCTATAAAAAAAGTAATTTAAAACAACTGTATAAAGAGATCAAAAGCTTACCCATTGAAGATTATGACCTGGTGATCAATGATTTTGAACCAGTAAGTGCCTGGGCTTGTAAAATGAAGAAGAAAGCCTGTATCGGGCTTAGCCACCAGGCTGCTGTGATCAACAAGTACTCACCCAAGCCTAAGAAAAAAGATCCGGTTGGGAAAGCGGTATTGCACAATTATGCACCCGTAACTGCTTCCTATGGATTTCATTTTGTTTCCTGTGATGAAAATATCTTTACCCCGGTGATCCGTGCCCAGGTAAGGAATACAAAGGCAGTTATCAAATCACATTATACCGTTTATCTTCCGGCATATGGCGATGAGCGTATCATCAAATTGCTGAGTACCCTTCCTGCGATCAAATGGGAGGTGTTCAGTAAGCATGCCAAGCGTGCCTATTCAGAAAAAAATGTGGCCATACAACCGATCAGCAATGAAGCATTCATTGAAAGTATGATCAATTGCACAGGGATATTATGCGGTGCAGGTTTTGAAACGCCGGCAGAGGCCTTGTTTCTAAAAAAGAAGCTGATGGTGATACCCATGAAGGGTCAGTATGAACAACAATGCAATGCGGCAGCTTTAAAAAAACTTGGCGTTCCGGTGATTAAAAGTTTAAAGAAAAAACACCTTCCTGCTATACAGTCTTGGGTTGAATCAGCACAATCCATACCGGTGAATTTTCCCGACAACACCCCAGATATCATTGCCATGATCATAAAAAAATATGGAACCATTTCAGCAAAAAATACATTGGAGCTGGGCAAGGGGATTCATTCTTTACGAAAATTAAAAGAAAAAAGCCTGGGAACGATTTTGACTCAACTGGCTGAATAACTGTTATGCTGTTTACTAAAAATGATTTTGGTGACAACTTCAAGTGGGGTGTTTCTACTGCCGCCTACCAAATAGAAGGGGCTCATAATGAGGATGGGAAAGGCAGCTCTATCTGGGATGATTTTGTGCAGCAAAAGAAGAAAATTTTCAATGGCCATCAGGGAAATACCGCCTGTAATTTTTATCATCATTATGCCGATGATATTGCCCTGATGTATAAAATGAATATCCCCAATTATCGATTTTCCATTTCCTGGAGCCGTATTTTTCCACATGGTACCGGAGTCATAAATTATAAAGGGATCGATTTCTATAATCGAGTGATCGATTTTTGTTTAGAACTGGGGATTGAACCCTGGGTTACTTTATATCATTGGGACTTGCCCAGTGATCTGCAAAAAAAGGGGGGCTGGACCAATCGGGATATTCTGCAATGGTTCAGCGATTTTGTTGCCTGTTGTGTAAAGCATTTTGGCGACCGGGTAAAACACTGGATGGTGTTGAATGAGCCCATGGTATTTACCGGTGCCGGATATTTCCTGGGCGTACATGCCCCCGGAAAAAAAGGGTTAAGTAATTTTCTTGCTTCAGCGCATCATGCAGCATTATGTCAGGCCGAGGGAGGAAGGATCATTCGCTCATTGCATAGCGACTGTAAAATTGGGACTACTTTTTCTTATTCACATATTGAACCCTACCGTGCACAGGATAGTCGGGATATCATTGCTTCCTCAAAAGTAGATGCCTTGCTAAACCGCATGTTCATTGAACCATTATTGGGAAAGGGATACCCAAGCTCCACTGTTCCGATTCTAAACAGGATTGAGCGATATATGCTCCCCAATGATGATAAAAAACTTACATTCAACATGGACTTTATAGGTTTGCAAAATTATACCCGCGAACTGGTAGCCCATGCTCCACTAATGCCTTTTTTAAGGGCAAAGATCATTAAGGCCAGCAAACGTAATGTGCCCTTTACACAGATGGACTGGGAAGTGCATCCACCCTCAATTTATAATGCATTAAAAAGATACAATAGCTACCCGGAAATTAATTCTATTGTGGTCACCGAGAATGGTGCTGCATTTGAGGATTGTTTAACGGACGGGATGATCGATGATAAACATAGGGTACAATATCTGCAAAATCATATTGCACAGGTATTGCTAGCTCGAAAAGAAGGCGTAAAGGTAAATGGTTATTT
>Ga0194044_10000841_pt1 | contig 15425 bp, 15 predicted proteins | sample JunL4417m_MetaG_FD_155460 | JGI IMG/M metagenome (GOLD analysis project Ga0194044, IMG submission 155460) | Anoxic zone freshwater microbial communities from boreal shield lake in IISD Experimental Lakes Area, Ontario, Canada - Jun2016-L442-17m | ecosystem: Environmental > Aquatic > Freshwater...
CAGTTCGAAAAGGAGTCACGAAAGCTGTATATGAGACAGCTAAAGCACTTGGAAAAGCGATGCACAAACCTTGATCGCTTGCTGGCTCAAATCATACCATTTTTCCTCTAACAGTACAATTGGATGTCAGCCGGTATGCCTAGCTTTGCTACGAACGGCAAGACCTGACTTCGAAATCGAAACATCTCTGCTAGGTAAAGCTCAGAATCTTGCGGAGAAATGAAATTATACATTTAAAATAAGGCACTTACGTTGGTATACGATAAGCTTGTCATTTAGTCTTATTTCTGATATAATAAGATTAAATAGCTATATTATTGACGGAGTATGATTTTATGACAAGCTCGATGTGCATGAGGCTGGTCAGGTGCACAGCCGTAATGTTTGTTGTGATATTTATATTGATATTTGGTACAAAGAGTGGCGTTCAGGCCTCTTTCAACGTCAACGAAGATGCATTTTCCATATCCAATTCTCCCGGCTATTGTTTTGCCATGGTTGCCTTTTCACGCTGGTATTATCTTGCACGCGAAGGTAGGCCTCCTCTCAGAAAAGTAATTGCTGGCCAGGCCCAGCAACGGATTGCACGAGAACTTCAAGAGTTCTACAGCAAAAACCTGATCAAGATTCAAGCGGATTATTGCAATAGACATCATGGCGACCCCGCTGAATCTTTCAAGCGGCTCGTTGTTGGACTTGTTTCCGGTGAGCCCCGGATAGTACTGCTCATGAACAAAGGGACACTTGGAGCAGTCCTTCACGCTGTGCTCGCCTATGAGTGGTTACCCCACCAGAATTTGCTTAAGGTATATGATCCGAATTACAATAAAGAAGAACGTTTTATTGACGTAGAAAAGAGACAATACACATCATTGGACATTACGTATAATTCCATATGTTTTCCGGAGGTGTTGAATTCTCATCAGGCGTTATTGAAGAGGATGGAAAGATTATATGCCTTTCACGTTGATCGTAGTCCTCAAGAGACCTATCTAGGACCTGTATCCCAACCTCTGGTGAAAAGAGTTCAAGCAGGAAGCGTCTCACAGGATTGAAGTGAGGACTATGCGATTCGTGAATCGGTGATTGTCGTTAGACGGAATTTAGCTTAACAAAATTCAACCGAGCGTCCATCAAAACCCAAATAATAACCCAGCGGATAGGCCTGCAAGATTCAATGACCACTCATTGTTTAGAATCTGGTTATCCTCAACACAATTTACGAAGCGGGTCGAAGCGCCTAGCGTGATAACTATGTCTGGATGCATCTCCCAGTAAGCGCCAAGTCGTGCCATGGCGAGAAATCCCCTTGTGATAAGGTGAACGCCCTCCATTTCCAGATTTAAGTCCACTCCGTAAGGAAACAAGTAGCGGGCCTCGAATCCCAAAACAGGATATATGCCGTCGAGCTTTCTCGTGTTTGAAATCGAAACTCTGTCCATGGTCTCGCCATTGATGGTAGCTCCAAATAGGATATGGTGGACCCCGATACGAGGCGCAACCCAAAATGATGAAACATCCAATATTTTATATCCATAGGAAACCCTTAACCAGTTCAGATCAAGCCTGGTTTCCAGAGGAGTGTCGACTGCATAAGCTCTGTTTTGGAACCGAAAGGAACTCGGTGTTCTCCTGAGCCCGGTAGGGGAAGCCATCAGGTAGTCTAGGTTTATCAGATGTCTTTCCAGGATCGCCCCCTGGAGGAATATTGAGACGGATTCACCTTGTTCCAGTCCCAGAGAGGACATATCTACTTTTGAGCCTGAGTCTGGCATCCCACCTGCTGGAACAAGCATCTCTCCGGACATCCAAAGATAACCCGTGTCCATTCCTAGAAGAAAACGTGCTGAGGGAGTCAGCCGAAACGGTTCTTGAGCCCAGACCTGAACTTCAATAAACGTCATGAGCCAGGTGGCTGAAACGAGACAGCAGGCTAAGACTCTGCGTAGCTTCATTGCAATGTCACCTCTCACGGCGGAATCCGATGTGGCCGTTTATATAATTTTCCCCCGTGATCAGCAATAAAGAAATCGCAATTAGCTACTATACGTTTGTGGTGGGGTTCTATCCAGTAATGTAATCATAAAGTTACAGCAGAGTGCTTACTCAAGCGGCCACTACGTCGTCTTCGATAGGCCAGCGACCCTGATTCAACCATCTCACGAGCGAAGCATCTATGGCATCCTCGAACACTTCGCAACGGGCCGCTATTTCCTTGAAAGAAAGGCCCTGCTTTAGCATGTTGTGAATGTTTTCAGGAGTCATGCGGACTCTAGAGCCTTCCATCTGTAGCATAATTCACTCCTTATTTACATATCAATATACTAAGAGTTCTCAGACCGACGAAGGTTCCCTTCATTCTTCAAAATGGCCGCCCATCCACCAATTACACAACAGCATATCGGCTTGTACTTATTAACGATAAGAAACCGGATCTTGATTTCTTACCTACATCTTGACCAAGTGTCAAGATTTAACTTTCATATGTGCCGGCAAATGTGAATTCCTCGTTATAGGGAGTGCCGGATATGAAACAAAAACTCAGTCCTCCGGAACCTGGAAACATATTCCGGTATCAAGCCCAAGAGAGATTATTTACGACCTACGAAAAACCAGACCATTGATGTTGGCCGGCAAGAGTCACGAGGCCGATTCAGCCTCTTTTTCAAAGACAAGAATACATTGTTCTTTTAAGCAGATTACATCTTCGTTAATAATTACTTCTTGAAGACTCTGGATTTCAGGCAGGTCGTACATGATGTCGAGCATTGCCCCTTCCAAAATGGATCGCAATCCACGAGCCCCAGTTTTTCGAGAGAGTGCAGCGCCTGCTACCGCGCGGAGCGCCTCGTCGGTAAAGCGCAATTTAACGTGCTCGAAACCGAAAAGCTTCTTGTATTGTTTAACCAAAGCATTCTTGGGCTCGAGAAGGATTCTTACCAGGGAGTCTTCATCCAGTTCGTGCAACGTAGCCGCTACGGGAAGGCGGCCGACGAATTCAGGTATAAGGCCGTAATGAATCAGATCCTCAGGCTGAACATGTTCTAATACATTTGATACGATCTCACTCTTGGCTCCACCAATTTCGGCATTGAAACCCATGGACTTCAGGTTCATCCTTTGCTGCACAACCTTTTCTAAACCCACAAATGCGCCGCCACAAATGAAAAGGATGTTGGTTGTATCGACCTGGAGGAATTCCTGTTGAGGATGTTTTCGCCCACCCTTTGGAGGAACGTTGGCCATTGTACCTTCAACAATCTTCAAGAGGGCCTGTTGGACACCCTCGCCTGAAACGTCCCTTGTAATGCTAAGGTTTTCCGTCTTTCGAGATATCTTGTCTATCTCATCTATATACACGATGCCACGACACGCTCTTGAGATGTCGTAATCTGCACTCTGAAGAAGAGTCAGGATTATGTTTTCTACGTCCTCACCCACGTACCCTGCCTCGGTGAGTGTAGTAGCATCAGCTATGGCAAACGGTACGTGGAGGATTCTGGCAAGCGTCTGTGCCAATAGAGTCTTTCCCGAACCCGTAGGGCCAATCAGCAATATATTACTTTTTTGGAGTTCGACACCGTCGAGATCAGGTTTTGAATCGATTCGTTTGTAGTGATTGTGTACAGCCACGGAGAGGATCTTCTTTGCTTGCTCCTGGCCAATCACGTAATCGTCAAGCGCTTTCTTAATCTCAGAAGGCTTGGGGACTTTAGAACGAGCTTTCCCCATCTCTTCTTTTTCGTATTCTTCGGCTATTATTTCATTGCACAGTTCAATACATTCGTCGCAGATGTATACTGTTGGTCCTGCGATCAATTTTCGAACCTCGTCCTGGCTCTTGCCGCAAAAGGAACAGTAAAGAGACGAGAAATTACCTTTTCTGCCCGCCATGAATTCCTCCTTGAGCTCCGGTCTTTGCAGGCAGACCGCCAACGTGCGGTACTTGACCTAAGAGCTTGACCCTTACGTGAACGGTTTTTATCCTATTTTTGCTCAGTTTTCCCTCTGCTGAAGATTACGCTATCTACGATTCCATATTGGACGGCCTCTTCACCGTCCATAAAGTAATCTCGTTCAGTATCGGCTTCTATCCTCTCAACAGGCTGGCCAGTATGTTTTACGAGAATCTGGTTCAGTTCACTGCGCATGCGAAGGATCTCTCTGGCATGAATCTCTATGTCCGTAGCCTGGCCTTGAAAGCCTCCCATTGGCTGATGAATAAGAATTCTTGAATGGGGAAGCGTATATCGTTTGCCGTTGCTCCCTGCCGCCAGCAGAAGGGCCCCCATGCTTGCTGCCTGACCAATACAGATAGTCTGGATATCGGGCTTGATGTACTGCATTGTATCGTAAATAGCTAATCCGGATGTCACTGTTCCACCTGGAGAATTTATGTAGAAACTTATATCCTTCTCTGGTTCTTCGCTCTCCAAAAAAAGAAGTTGCGCTATTACCAGATTCGCTATCATGTCGTCTATGGCAGTCCCAAGGAAAATTATTCTCTCCTTAAGAAGCCGTGAATAAATGTCATATGATCTCTCACCTCGACTTGTCTGTTCTACGACTATGGGTACCAGCATTATGTTCACTCTTTCTTGTAATTAATTTTTCTTAACTGGGGACTGTATCAGTCTGGGATTCTTCTTCGGTCACTTCAGCATGATCCTCGATGAGTTTGTAAACTTTTTTATCAAGGAGTCCTGCGCTGAAACCTTCCAACGAATTGTGTTCCACGAGCTGATCTTTATAGTGGTCCGGAGAGATGCCTGCTTCCTGGGCATATCGCTCAATGCCTTCCTGGAGTTCTTCTTCGGAAATTTCAATACCTTCCTGTTCAATAAGTGCCTTTACAATCAGAGCATTTTTAACCGCCCTCTCAGCAGATGGCCTAACCTGGTCACGCTGATCCGGAGAAGGTACAGGAAGCCGTTTAGGATCGATGCCTTGAGCCGTGTATGCTTCGATCAACTGGTTCAGAAAGAGATCGATTTCGGTTTCCACCATTGATTCTGGAACCTCGAAGGGATTATTTTCTATCAAGAAATCGATGATCTGGAGCTTGATCTCCTTCTGAGACTCACTATCAAAATGGTTTTGCAGATCTTTCCTAATCTGGTCTTTCAACTCTTCCAGAGACTGAAATTTTCCTAAGTCCTTGGCAAAATGATCATCCATTTCCGGTAGAACACGTTCTTTTGCTTCCTTGCAACTAACAGTGAATTCGGCAGTTTTTCCAGACAGGTTTTTCCGCGGAAAGTCTTCCGGAAATTCCAGGGTAAACTTCCTCGTTTCATCCGGCTTCATTTCTTCCAGCTTGGAGTCAAAGTCAGGCAGGTAGAAGTTCTTTCCCAATTCCATATGATAATCAGTCACTGTGAGGGCCGGAATTATATCTCCATCGGCAATAGCCTCTATGTCCACCAACAAATGATCCCCTTGCCTGACGCCCCTTGATTCCGATATGGGGGTAAGTTTCCCTTGAAGTTCTCTGAGGTTTTGGATGCGTTCCGCAACTTGATTCTCGTCCACAGTTCGAATATGCCGCTTGAGTTTGAGCCCTTTGTAGTCTTTCACCTCTATGGGAGGTGGAACCTCTATTTCTGCCGTAAACCTAAAAGGTTTACCCGATTCTACGGCTTCCGGATCGATACTGATAACCGAAACAGGCTTTATTTTCTTTTCATCAAGGCCTGACTCGAAGGTCTCTTCGATTATTTTGCGGACAGCGTCGGCTTCGACTTTACTTTTAAAATAGCTTCGAAGAATGTTGAGAGGAACCTTGCCTTTTCTAAATCCCTTTATTTGTACAGTTTTCCTCAGATCACGATATTCAGAATCTATTATGTCCAACACCCTATCTTCGGGGACCTCGAATGTGATTTTTTTCTTAACTGAACTGAGATCTTCTACCTGTATGTTAGTCATTTCTCCTCTTTCTCATTTACTATTTGTTAATGGTATTAAGTGTTCGTCGTCACGTCGCCTTTTGGTCACGACCAGTCCGACGCTGTCTCCGCATCTTCTCCAATAAAAATATTATAAGACAAACATTGCCAAAAGGGAAGTGAATGAAGACTGCAGGCTCAAGCTACACTCATTTTTCTTGAACCGATGAGCTTGATGTTATACGGTCCATTCGTAGACGTATAGAACGCTACGGAAACGGTGCTTGAAAGACTCCAAACCCATCGATCAGTTCGTTATTAGCGTAGTTGTACCTCTCTATAATGAAGAGAAGAATGTACCAGTATTTATCGAGCGGCTGGCACGAGTCTTCAAACGGTTGGGATGTCTCTGGGAGGTTGTTTTCGCTTTGGACCCGAGTCCTGACCTAACTCGGGAGACAATCCTGAAACTTATCGAAGCTGGTTATCCAATTAGACTTTTAACATTTTCCCGTAGGATAGGTAAACCTTTGTCCCTTTTGGCTGGACTGGATCACTGCAGAGGGGATGCCTGCGTGGTAATTGATGCAGATCTTCAGGATCCCCCGGAACTCATAGAACAGATGATTGAGAAATGGCGTGAAGGGTTCAAAGTCGTAATAGCCCAGCGAGTTTCCCGCAAAGGGGAGAATTTCTTCTATTTGAAAGCAACGGAAGTTTTTTACTGGCTTCTGGAAAGATTCAGCGAGGTTAAAGTTCCAAGAAATACAGGTGATTTCAGACTCCTCGATGCTCGTGTAGTTCGAGAGATATGCCGTTTCAGAGAACGCCATGTTTTTCTGAGAGGACTGACATCTGCCGCCGGATTCCCAAGCGCCGTAATACCTTTTGACAGAGACCCCCGTTTCAGGGGCAGAGCACAAATCTCATTCATCGGCGCAGTCAATATAGCACTTGATGGCATAATTCCTTTTTCCAGAATCCCTGTACGCCTAATCTTTATTTTAGGTCTCGTGTTGACGGTACTGGGATTTGGCAGCGGTCTGGTATGGTTGATTTCCTGCCTGTTCACAGGATTTTCGGACCGATGGCCTATTGTGATTCTTTGCATATTGAATGTGGGAATGACCGGCATGATACTCACGGCCATGGGAACCATAGGCGAATACCTGGTGCGAACCTACGAGGAAGCTCGGCGGCGGCCACTTTATATCGTAGATCAAATGAACGAGTCTGATACCCTCCCTCGTAAACTCTCAGAGCCGCTTGATGGCCAAAATCAATGAGCTTAGTATCCTGTTTCACGGACTGGATTTCACGTCTCTGGTAATGAAAGACAAAACATGAAGGTTCTGGTAACAGGAGGCGCTGGATTCATCGGTAGCCACATTGTCGATAGACTGATTCTACGAGGTAACGATGTCATTATTTACGACAACCTATCCTCGGGATTCCGACGGCATCTGGAGCCTGCCCTGAAAACAGGGAAGGCCGTCTTAGTGGAAGGCGACATTCTCAATGGCCGGAAACTAGTCAAAGCAATGAAAGATGTCTCGACTGTTTTTCACTTGGCCGCTAACGCTGATGTTAGAGGCGGCCAGGCTGATACAGGCGTAGACCTCAGGCAGAACCTGCTTGGAACCCGTTCGGTTCTCGAGTCCATGCGTACCACGGGAGCATCAGAGATTGTATTCACAAGTTCCGCTACCGTTTATGGTGAACCTGACCGCTTCCCCACACCGGAAGATTACGCTCCCCTCCAAACATCGCTTTATGGAGCTTCCAAGCTGGGGGCTGAAGCAATTATACAGGCTTATGGAGAGTATTTCGGTATACGGAGCTGCGTTTTCCGGTTCGTGTCGTGGTTGGGGGAAAGATATTCTCATGGGGTTGTCTACGATTTCATCAACAAACTGAGGGCAAATCCCAAAGAGTTGGAGATACTGGGAGACGGCAACCAGAAAAAATCATATCTTCACGTCGATGACGGCACTAAAGGGATTTTTTTAGCGTTGGACAAAATTTCCGGACTGAAGAATGTTATTAACTTGGGCCACGTAGACTATATCGATGTCAAAAGCGTGGCACGGATCGTTTCTGACGAGATGGGACTGAAAAAAGTGGTGTACCGCTTTTTAGGGGGCTCTCGGGGGTGGTTAGGAGACAGCCCGCTTGTTCATCTAGATCTGTCTAAAATTAAGCAGTTAGGATTTTACCCCAATGTCGGAATAGAAGAGGGCTTACGGCGTACAGCACGTTATCTTCTGGATAACATTTGGTTGCTGGATATGAGGAAAATGAAGTGAAGATAACTGAAAGTTTCGGATTTGATCAAACGCTTGCGGTTTCGCGTCGTCAATCTAAGACATCTTTCAGTTTCCGGGCATGACTTGAGAATAATTGATCGATATATTACCTTGGAATTCATTAAGGTGTTCGCCATTTGTGTAATGGGGTTCATCCTGGTGTTCCTGCTGGTAGAGATTACGGACAAAATAAAGTACTACTTTCAGTATAATCCGCCTGGAAAACTCATGTTGAAGTATTTCTTGGTGAAACTCCCGGGATATCTCTTTTTTGCCATTCCTCTGGGAATTTTACTTGCGGGGATGCTGGCTCTCCTCATTATGGCTCGCCATTCGGAGTTGATCGCCATGCAGGCCAACGGGATTGACGCACTCAGTATTGCAAGACCCGTATTGATAATAGGCCTTGCGGCTTCCTTTATCATGTTCTTGGCCGATGAAACAATCATTCCGTGGTCGAACAGATACAGCGAGTACATCCAGAATGTTGAAATTGCAGGAAAAGCCGATACGACTCTTGTTAAGAGAGACCAGATATGGATCCATTCATCGGACTCAATTATACATATAGGTAAGTTCGATAAGTCAAGACAGTCGTTGGATAAGGTTTCCGTGATCCGGTGGAATGCAGATTATGACTTTGTCGAGCGAATTTTTGCCGACAAAGGAAAGTGGTGGAATACACACTGGATGTTTTACGGTGCCAATCGGATAGTCCGCTCGCCGGACGGAAAATTCGTGTTGGAAACTCTTCCGTCAATGATTGGGTCCCTCAAGAAAACCCCGGAGGATTTCGATAGAGCTGAAACACCTACTAAAGAAATGAACATGGTTCAACTTGGAGCATACATCGACAAAACCATAGAGGAAGGCCAGACGCCTACACGTTACCTCGTAGATTGGCATGACAAGATAGCTTTTCCGATGGTATGCCTGATAATGGCAGCCCTAAGTGTTCCTTTTGCGATCAAGGTCAGTCCTCGGGGTGGGGGTATCGCTGTGGGATTAGGTTTATCCCTTGTAGTTGCTTTTAGTTACTGGATCGCGCACACTATGTTTATCGCCCTAGGGCACGGAGGATACATCCCGCCTATAGCAGCAGCATGGGGCGCAAACGTTGTTTTTGGGTTGGGCGCCACAGTTCTTCTTCTTCAGGCAGGCACCTGACGACATTCTTGAGCTTCTCAATTCAGATAATAGAGGGCGTGGGACCGATTACACCGGTTCGTCAAGGTAGGCATGAGGGATAAAGAAAGCAATTCTAAGGAGTTCGCTGATCTGGATTTTGCTGAAAGTCAATGAGAACTCGAACTGGCGGTTGTACTGTCAGTCAGGGAGGCTAAGTTCCATGAAGAGCATCCGCTACGCAGAACAGCTTATCCGGTCTGCAATCTCAAGGTCAAATGTACCCGAAGATCCGCTTCACGCTGAAAATACCTTGGCCTGGGTCCTCAAGCTGATGCCGGAGTCTGACGAGGCTCTTCAACTCGCAGCACTCGGTCATGACATAGACCGAGCGGAAGAGACTCGGAGAGTTCAGAAAAACCGCTTTCGGACCTTTGATGAATTCAAAGCGGCCCACGCCTCACATAGTGCCGAGATCTTGCGATCGATTCTCGAAGAATGCGGCGTGGATGAATGCGTGAAGGTTGAGGTTTGCCGCCTGGTGCGTCTTCATGAGACAGGAGGCGATGAGAGATCAGATATTCTGAAGAATGCTGATGCCCTGTCCTACTTTCAAAACAATCTTCCTCTCTACTTTGCTCGCAATGGCTGGATGGAAACGAAACGACGCGCCATGTGGGGCTATGCGAGGCTCTCTCCGGAACTTCGGCAGATCGTTGGAAAGTTTCGCTTTGAGTCGGAGGATATTAACGCGCTGCTTCTAGAAGTGGTCATGGCTGGCGCCGAGGACCCTCGGGGTTGAGGGCCTTTGGCGAAGCAAGAACACGCCAGTTTCCTCGTTTCCTTCGGTCAATGGAAAACAGACATACTGAGACTCCATTCCAGAGCCAGGGCGCTCCTCAAAAAGGCAAGAAAACACTTATACCATGGACAATCGCTTAGATTCCATCAAGCGCTGATCAAACAGGGCTATCTCGTTTTCGATATCGGCGCCAACGTCGGGGACATGACGGCACTGTATTTGGAGCTTGGGGCCAGAGTGGTTTCCTTGGAACCTCAGGAAGAATGCTTGAGAATCCTAGAGAAACGGTTTGGGCGGAATCCCGGAGTAACTATCGTTCCCATGGCTGTGGGGGCTTCTGAGGGAGAGTTGGAGCTTATGATCAGCGACATCCGATCGCCCATCTCCTCCATGTCCAGACAGTGGATAGCAGCCGTGAAATCAAGTGGGAGATTCCCGTACTATGAATGGAGTCATTCCGTGACGGTGCCGGTAACGACTCTTGACTCACTCATAGCCCAGTATGGAGAACCAGGCTTCTGCAAGATCGACGTAGAGGGATTTGAGCAGGAAGTTCTTCAAGGGGTTTCACGTCCCTTGGCATGCTTGTCGTTCGAGTACCATGCCGAGTTTCTCCAGGAAGCGATTGCCTGTCTGGAGCTTCTCCGGGCGCTCGGTGAGTATCGTTTCAATTACACTATGGAAAACCGAATGGTTTTTGAGTCACCTCGTTGGATGGACGAAGAGGAGATCTCCAGCAGACTTCGATTACTTCCTTTCCCCAGTCTCCAAGGTGATGTGTATGCCCGCCGCCTCGGATAAGATTCCGCGGCCAATATTGCCTGCTCCTTGGAACCCATCCTGTCCTCTGAGTTGCATCTCCGCAATTCCTCGCCGATCCGCGATGGTTATGGCCCTCGATTCAACTCTCGTAACCGATCGACGATTTTCCATTTCGCCAATAGCCGTACCGTACTCGGGGGTACGAGGTTTTCCCAAGGTTCTCCACGCACCATGCTATGACGAATCTCTGAGCCGGTCAGGCCCTTGGTATCAGGAGTCCTGCGCCACATTACCTCCACATCGAGGCCTTGTCCGGTCAGAAGTTCATATTTCCGATCGCCCCACTCGTCGCAGATGGTGATGAAAAACGCAGCCTCCATAGGCACGTAGTACCGGTAGAGTTCCGGAAGATTTATGGGAAAGGGGACCACGGAGAAGGCGTGGCCGACCACGCGCTCTTCGATCAGAGCGGCTTTCACCATCGTGTATCGTTCGAAATACGTGAGAGGATTGGCAAACAAAGTCGACCGAATTGGATCGGCTTGGTCCTCTCGGGATAGGATTGGATCAGGATTCGTAATTCCGACGACAAGGTGGTCACAGCGTGCTTTGCCCGCCAAGAGGTACCTGAGATGATCGTTATGGAGTACCTGAAATCGTCCATGGATAACGCCTATGCTGTGCATTCGTACCACCTTGCGCCGGAAGGTTGACTCTACCGGAACGGGATACCCTCAGTGCATTAAATTGGTTGATTTGTTCGTAGGTTTGCCCCAGACCGCGTAGATCGGATCGCTCGGAATTCCGTGTCCGTAATACTTGTCATCCTTGGGACGAGGTTTCCCTGAGCTTTCATAGTAGCCTTGAATGGCGAGCCGGCCCGATAGGGAGAAGAATCTGCGAACGAGTTCCACCCTTTGCTTTTCGGTGCTCGTCTTCCATACATTCACGGCTTTCGGGGGAAACATCCGGTTTGAAAAAACCACTATGAAAAGACCGTCAGGCTTCAGGACGCGTGACACTTCTCTAAAGACCTCCAGAGGCTGGGTCAGGTAGTCCACCGATACCGTGTTGACCACAACATCAAAGCGGTTATCGGAAAATGGCAGGTGCGGATCACTGTTGAGATCGTGGATTACGTGCTCAGATAAAATGGGATTGGCTTCCAGTTCCGATTTATTGAGCCCGAGTCCCACAATTATCTTGGGATCGCTCACTTTCCCAAGATGGGAATCCGGTCCGGCCATGAGATCCAGGATCGTTGAACCCGCCGGAGTCAAACGACCATAAATCTGCTCAACCGTCTCAAGGGCACAGGAGTCCAGATGGTCGACAAAGCGCGGCTTTGTATAGAAATCCCCGTCAGGGGTCTCATCGTCCCGACCAAGGTCATGAGTGTTGAACCATGAAAAACTAGTGATTTCATCGGGTTCTTCCTTGACAATAAGGTCCTTCAGCGCATCTTCCGACCAGACCGGGGCTGGTCCGCAGCCGCCGCGTGGGTCCATCCGGCAACGGTAGCCCGTCTTCTCAATCCCCTGGTTCTGCAAGGCATCCCAGCTATTCGTGAAATAGGAACAGTCGTCATTGAAACAGATGTGGTGCATCTCTCCACCCCAGCTTGACTCGGGTGGAGTACGAATCGGATCCATTTCTGAGCCACAATAGGCACAAGCGTGTCCTTCGGGCATTGGGGTCTCCCTTCCTTCGTAAGACGGATTCATTGAAACCGGACTCAAGGGATCTGCATTTCCGTACATGGGTGTTTCAGTGAAACTTAATAAGTACATGGCCTCCTAGCGCGTGAAAATACTCGACAGGGATTCTATTGAAGGCCATCTTTCACTCTTATCCGATACCATCCGCAGATCAAAAAAGAATCTGACAAACTCCTGACTTGGTCAATGCACGATCCTTGTGTCCTAAATTTCAAAGTGGGTTCGCCAAGGAACTCTGTCAAGTGGAACTCTCGGAAAAATTCTCAACAGATGATTACCTGAAATGAATTCGCCAAGAAGATGGAAACCCTTTTTGGGGAGCCCTATCCTAAACAAATAGCCACAAGGCCTCACCACAACGGCTGTCCATTGACACTTGCGAAGATGGCTTCGGGATCAGTTCAGCCGCCAGATCATGGCGTTCAGGACCCCAGCGAAACACACCCAAATCAGATAGGGCACCATCAGCGCACCCGCCAACCTCGAGACACGCCAGAACGCTGCTGAAGTTGCCAGGATAGCAATCCACAAGATGCCGATTTCGAAAAGAGCCAAGCCCGGGCTCCGGAGACCGAAAAATAGAGCCGACCATCCTGCGTTCAAGAGGAGTTGTATAGCATAGATCCCCAAGGGATATCGCCGCACCCCGAACCCCCCGCGACGCCACACGATCCATGCAGCGATGCCCATCGAGGTGTAGAGGATTGTCCATACTGTACCAATCGTAGCCCCTGAAGGAGTCCAGGCGGGCTTGATTAGGGTCGGATACCACGTGCTGACTGAAAGATCTGTAATAAGCCTGCCCAGAGAGGCAACTCCGAAAGCGACCAACAGACTCACCACTAGTCCCGCAATCTCTTTCGTTTTATTCATGGAAACACCTATACGCAAGCCAGATTTATGATAAGGTCCCGCTGACTCCGAACTTGATCTGCTTTTCCCTGGGGATTATCATCCTTCGTCAAGAGATTCGCCCACTAGTGCGGCGTGAAGCGAGCAATCGGACACAATTAACCCATATCTCGGACTGTGGGTCAAGGACTGTGATGTGAATCAGCCGATCGGCTGACAGAAGAATGTTATTGCCGGGCAAGAGAATGACACAGGTAAGCGATTTCCGAATTCAGAAGTGCAATGCCGCTGAGGTAAACCCCAAAGGTGACTATGTCCTGTATTGGATGATTGCCAACCGGAGAACTCTTTGGAATTTCAGTCTCCAACGGGCAGTCGAGTGGTCGACGCGATTGAATAAGCCATTAGTGATCTTGGAGGCCCTGCGATGCGGCTATCAATGGGCTTCTGACCGGCTCCACCGATTCGTGATGGAGGGCATGAAGGACAACGCCGCAAGCCTCAAGACAACCGGCGTCCTCTATTATCCGTATTTGGAACCTGTCCCAGGTGCCGGCAAGGGGCTCTTGAGAGAATTGGGGGAGAGGGCCTGCGTGATCGTAACTGATGATTTCCCTGCCTTTTTCTTGCCCCGGATGCAATCTTCGGCTGCCCGTCAAGTGAACGTTCTGATGGAGAAAGTGGACTCAAATGGTATTTTGCCGATACACTGGACAGACAGGGTTTTCTTAACCGCTTTCTCATTCAGACGTTTCCTCCAGAACAACATCGAGCCCCATTTACACTCATTTCCAAGGCCTGATCCTCTCGCCGAAGGTGTTTGGCCGTTCACTGATCAACTCTCGCAAAGAATCCTTCGTCGATGGCCACCGGCGCACGATATCCTCGAGTCCATGAATGAAGGATCTTTGGCTTCCTTTCCCATTGACCACTCAGTTCTACCATCGCCGATCCACGGTGGAACGCGTGCAGCGGATCGAACCTTGAAGAGGTTTCTCAAAGAGGTAATCGATCGATATACGGATTGCCGAAACCATCCTGACGATGATGCCACGAGCGGCCTCTCACCTTATCTTCATTTTGGTCACATCTCTGTCCACCAGGTGTTTCATGAGCTGATAGATCATGAAGGATGGTCCAAGGCGAGGATTTGGGGAGGCGGGAGGGGACAGCGTGAGGGGTGGTGGGGCATGAGCAAGAACGCTGAAGCGTTTCTGGATCAGATAATCACGTGGCGTGAGCTTGGCTACAACATGTGCGCTCATCTGCCCCTTTATGACCGATACGAATCCCTTCCGGCTTGGGTACAGGACAGCCTGGCCAGGCATAAGAACGATCCCCGACCCTACCTGTACGGCCTTGATCAGTTCGAGAACGCCGATACCCATGATCCAATATGGAACGCCGCACAAAGGCAACTGAAGAGAGAAGGGCGGCTTCACAATTATCTTCGCATGTTGTGGGGCAAGAAGATTCTCGAGTGGACACGGTCGTCGGAGGATGCACTGGATATCATGATCCACCTCAACAACAAGTATGCACTCGACGGTCGCAATCCTAATTCCTACACGGGAATCTTTTGGATCTTTGGACGATACGACAGGCCTTGGGCTCCTGAAAGGCCGGTGTTCGGGAAGATCAGGTACATGTCCTCAGATAGCACCCGCAGAAAGCTTCGGCTCAAACAGTACCTCAGTGAATATTCGGAATGAGCGTTTTCTGGAATCGACTTCGTCAACTATCTCCAGACCCATCGGGCCGTCAATGGATCTTTGTGCCATACGATCAGCTCAACGATTCCATGGGACCTTTGAGCCGAGAAAACCCTCGCAACCTGGGAATTGTGCTCATCGAAAACCCCTGGAAGGCGGATCGGTGATATTTTCTCATAATATATTGTCCTGAAGGGGAAAAGTGTCAGAATAGATGGACTGAAAGAGGGCGGTAGCTTTACTGAGCGATCGCCCGAACT
>Ga0194044_10000842_pt1 | contig 15424 bp, 11 predicted proteins | sample JunL4417m_MetaG_FD_155460 | JGI IMG/M metagenome (GOLD analysis project Ga0194044, IMG submission 155460) | Anoxic zone freshwater microbial communities from boreal shield lake in IISD Experimental Lakes Area, Ontario, Canada - Jun2016-L442-17m | ecosystem: Environmental > Aquatic > Freshwater...
AGAAGGCACCGGCGTTGTCCCTAATGCGCCGATTACCGGAGCAACAAAGACCAAGATCAGTTATGATTCGAAAGGATTGGTCACTACCGGCGAGGATGCAACGACGGCTGATATCGCAGATTCGTTGAACCGTCGATACATGACAGAAGCGGAAAAGACTGTTCTTGATAATACATCAGGGACCAATACCGGCGATGAAACGGTTGAATCGATTGGTGCGCTTATCAATGCCGGGACAAGCAATTCCACGCCGGCCGATGCGGATGCTTTTGCCCTGATGAACTCTGCCGATGCCAATAAGCTTGCCAGTTTCACATGGGCAAATCTCAAGGCTGCAATCAAGTCCTTTCTTATGGGCACATATATGGTTCGAGAAGTTCCCACCGGTAATCGGGATGGCTTTAATGTTATCTTTTCGCTTGCCAATGCGCCCATAGATGGAACCGAAATGCTTTTCCTGAATGGGCTTCTTCAGAACTCAGGCTCCGGGAACGACTACACCATTTCCGGCCAGAACATCACCATGGCATCCGCACCAGTTGCAACGGATGTCATCCTTGTAACTTATTGGAGATAGTCGTAATGGGTAGGACACAAGTTCCTGGAACTCAGGTAAAAGACTCGACCATCAACACTGTTGATCTTGTGGATAAAGCGGTAACGCTTCAAAAAATGGCGGATGTTGCAAGTGGAAGTGTTTTTTATCGAAAAACCTCCGGAATTGGTTCGCCTGAAGTCCAGGATATCAATACATTAAGAAATGATCTTCATGCCGAACTTCTTTTAACGGCGAAACAAACAGCTCAGATAACCAACAGCTCAAATACAACCCCGACAGATATAACGGGGTTGTATTTTGATCTGGTATCCGGGCGAAGATATGTGTTTAAATTTTTTGTTACCTTCAAATCAGCGGCTACCAAGACAAGCGTGGGTTTTGTATTCAGCTCTCCGGCAATGACTGCGGCCAACTGGAAGGTCAGTATCATGCAAGGCAATGCCGGGACCGACCAGACCTTCGAAAACAGCACAACATCATTAACCACCGTGTTGGTCAGCACAAGTGTTGCAGCAGCAAATACGGATTATATGGCAATTATAGAGGGGTTTTGCGAGCCATCAGCAAACGGCGGTTTGCAGTTAAGATGCAGGAGTGAAGTCAATGGGTCACAAATAACGATAAAGAATTCAGGTGTCGGGTATTTGATTGATGCAGGATAAGCGTGCAAGAAATGGCAGCAGTATCATAAGGGTTTATCGGAGATTTGCATGAGGCTCACGGTAACTTAAAACAAACTTCCCACCTTTGGATACTATCAAATATACACTCTTTAGCATCATATAAAATCATTTTCATGCGCGGGGACGATATGCTAAATGGTTCATGTCCGTTTACAAGCAAATCACATTTTGGCAAGTAAATTGCATAACAACATTTGTTTTGATTGTGCTGATGAAGAACCGAATCATTCTCATCCGCGCTATGTTCACATGTTCAGACAGGAAGTTGTTGCTCCTTTGGAAGGGATTTTCGTATGCAGATTTTCTTAAACGGCCTGATAAACGGCCTGCTGATTGCCGTGCTGGCTCTGGCATTCAAGGTCGTCCATACTCCGACACGCATCTTTCACATTGCATTGGCCGCGGTATATGCGATTGCGCCCTACATCCTGTGGGCAAGCCTTCAGTGGAAATTGCCATGGTATTTTGGAGTGATGGCTGCCGTTCTTTTCGCGATTGGGCTTTCACTCTTTCTTGAGCTGCTGAACCACGCACCGCTTGAACGCAAGGGAGCATCTCCGGGAATCCATCTGATTTCCTCACTCGGCATCTATATCATCATTATCCAAATCATTGCGATCAGTTGGGGAAACGAAACGAAAGCATTCCGGACGGAACTTGATACCGTTTTTTCATGGGGCGATATCATCCTGACCTCTTCCCAGACCAATGCTGCCATGGTTTCCGTTTTTTCGCTCCTCTTGTTTTTCATATGGCTTCGATTCACGAATCTCGGGCTGCTATTCAGGGCGCTTGCCGATAATCCGGTTGAATTCGTCCTTAGAGGCTACAATATGAGCTCACTACGCCTTGTTGCATTCGGTATTTCCGGTTTATTGGGCGCAGTTGCTGCTCTTCTGACCTCGTACGATATCGGATTCACCCCTTACGGGGGATTGCCGGCACTGCTTCTTGCGATAGTGGCAATGATCGTTGGGGGAAAGTGGTTTATCATGGGACCCATCTTTGGGGGCATTCTGCTGGGCATCGTGAGGTCCGAAGTCGGCTGGTTTCTGTCCGCGCTCTGGGAGAACGCGGTAACATTTCTCATCCTTGCGTTCTTCCTCTTCCTCAGAGGAAGAAAGTTTATCATGCTTAAAAGCCGGCCGGAGGTTGAGCGATGAATTACTTCTACCATCTCCTGATTTACCTTGATATCTATGTCGTCGTGGCGCTTGGTCTCAATATTGCCGTCGGTTACTGCGGCCTGCTCACACTGGCACATGCTTCGTACTTCGCCCTGGGCAGCTATTCATACGCTCTTGCGACCCTCAAGCTTGGGTGGGGGTTTATCCCTTCGACTTTACTCGGTATGATTATTGCCCTGATTTTCAGTCTGGCGGTTTCGTTGCCTGCATGGCGTTTCCGGGGTGATTTCTTCCTTATGATATCACTGGCGGTGCAGACCCTGCTCTTCAGCATTTTTCAGAACTGGACCGATTATGGAGCGGAACCGGGAACATGGAGAAACCTTACGAACGGTCTTTACGGCCTCACCGGTATATCCGAACCTGCAATCTTAGGTATCAACTTTGATACCATAAGTAGCCAAGCTGCACTTCATACGACATTGGCCGTGACCTGCGGCCTGATTGTCTGGCTGCTTCTCAATTCTCCCTGGGGGCGGCTGCTCAAAGCAATTCGTGACGACGAATTAGCGGCGCGCGGCCTTGGAAAGAACGTTCATATCGCAAAAATGCAGGCTTTCGCCGTGGCCTGCACAATGGCTGCAATTGCAGGTTCAATGTATGCCTCGTATATCAACTTTGTTGATCCCAATACGGCATCACTGGACGAGTCGATCCTGATGCTGGCAATGGTTCTGGTAGGCGGCGCCGGTAATTTTCGCGGCCCTGTTGTCGGGGCTCTGGTGCTTCTGGCAATTCCTGAGATACTGCATGTAATCCACATTTCTGATATTGTTGCCGCAAACGTTCGCATGATGGCATACGGTTTGCTTCTGGTTGTCATGATGCATCTGAGACCGCAGGGTCTTGCCGGCAACTATCTGATAGAATGAAAGGAGCACACATGATCAACCCGGAACTGCTTTGGGATGGAGGGAAGAATGCGCCTCTTGTGTTTCTGATCCCCGGAGGAACAGGAACACGAAGGCCAACTTTTCGAGGTTACGAATCGACTGCCAGTTATTTCTGGCTTCACGGATTCTCGTGTTATATTGATGAAACAGCAGGACAAGACGGGCGCGAAGGCGTTTTCTCCATGGAGCGATGCCTCGATGAGAGCAGGGAAAAGCTATCGCAATTGCAGACGCTTTTGTCTCCCTCTCGGACAATTCTTTTTGCTTCGTGCAGCGGAGGCACCATCGCCGCATACCTGGCCGCTGAATTCCAGAATGTTCATTCACTGATTCTTTGGGAGACCATGCCACGGTATCTGCCGCTTGTGAGGGAGTGGTTCATGGGCAGGGCCAAGGACTCAGGAGTGAGTCTCTCCGAGAACTTCCTGGGTGAATACATTGAAACCGCTGATGTTACCTCCAAAGTTCGTTGCCCTGTACTCGTCATGTATGGCGACGGCAGCGATCCGGTCGTGGTTACTGAAGAGGAGGTCAAAATCGTTGCTGAAAGCCTTACGCACGCAAAGAGCGTCGAGCTATTTAAAATATCCGGAGCAGATCATAATGTACCCCGTGGGAGCAGCGCCAAGCTTCTTAATGATCTGCTGGAAAAGGCAATGCTATTCATCCAGCAAGTTGACACCTTCCGCGAGGCCCCCCTTTCCTGAAGGGGGTCATTTTTTATGACAAACAAACCGGTTTTATCCGCATCGAACATCAACAAGTCTTTTAACGGCCAGAAGGTACTCGACGGCGTTTCGCTTGAGCTCCGCTGTGGCGAAATTGTACTGCTTCGGGGTGATAATGGTTCCGGCAAGACGACCCTTTTGAATATTCTTACGGGCAATCTTGAGCCCGACGCTGGGGTTATCGGGATATTCAACAACTGTTCGCCGGAGCATTTCCGGTTTCCCAGAAGATGGCTGGAGAAGCTTAATCCGTTCGATCACTTTTCTCCCGAGCGAGTCGCCGTAAATGGCGTGGGAAGGAGCTGGCAGGAAATAAGGCTTTTCCCGACGCATTCCCTGCAGGACAATCTGGCGCTGGCCGCACCCCATCAATCTGGCGAAAACCCGGTCTGGTCACTTTTTCGTCGATTGGCCGTTAAAAAACAGGAAAAAGATATCCTGGATTGCGCCGGGCGCATGCTGGCCAAGCTCGGACTGGCCGGGCGTGAGAATTCTTCAGCCGATAAAATCTCCCTCGGGCAATCCAAGCGTGTGGCCATAGCCCGAGCTGTGATGGCAGGAGCCAGGGTACTGTTCCTTGATGAGCCATTGGCCGGTTTGGATGAAGAAGGCGTGACCGAGGTATTGGGCTTTCTTAAGAGACTTGCAGTTGATGAACAGATCACCTTGGTGATCGTTGAGCACATCTTCAATGTACCGCGCCTTCTCGACCTCGTTACGACGGTCTGGACGCTGGACAGCGGCAATCTTTTCGTTGATGATGTTCATCAGATTCGCAAGGATTATGAATGCAGTAGCATACAAGATCCCTCTCACAGCTCTGTGAGGAGACTCGCTGGTGTTCATTGTCACACTGCCTCCGAACAGGAACTTCCCGGCGGTGCATTGCTCACGAAGCTTACTTGTAAAGAGTCGGGTGATGTCGGGGCTCCGATTCTGGAAGTCAGGGATATTGTCGTTTGCAGAGGCAAGCGCATTGTGATTGGGAAGCAAATCGCCGATGGCAGCGTGCAGGGTCTTTCGTTCTGCTTGTCAATGGGGGAGCTTGCTGTTCTGCATGCTCCCAACGGGTGGGGCAAGACGACCCTGTTTGAAGCTATTGCTGGTCTGATCCCCGTGACGAGTGGAAGTATATTTTTTAATGGAAACCCGATTCAATGCCTTACCCCATGGGAGCGAGTTAGGATAGGAATGTCGCTTCTTCAATCGCGTAATCAAACATTCTCAGGATTGACCATCCGGGAGTCTCTTCGGCTCAGCCGGCTTGCAGAGATTCCCAGCCCCATCTCCAATCTTGCTGACAAACACTGTTCCCATCTCAGCGGGGGTGAAAAGCAGAAATTGGCCATCTGGAGCGTTATAAATGGCAAGGGTTTTTCCCTGGGACTTTTTGATGAACCTTTCTATGCACTTGACGCTGGTTCGATAAATAGGATATGTGAGACTACTGAACTGCTGCTCCGGAATGGATCCTCTTTGTTCGTCGCAGTACCGAGGATGCTGATGGCCACTGCGAAAGCAGCAAAACACCCTTTTCAGCTTTCAACCGAATCTTTGCAATTGTAAATGGGAAAAAGGTTCTGTGTGGGAATGCCTGAGAGAGGATTTTTTCTTTTCGAGATCGGAAAATCAAAGTATATGATACGGAGGGTTTCAATATGAATAGAAAGTGGATATCCAGATTTTTTTCCGGTGCAATCATTCTTGTTGCGCTGCTTTTTGTTTCGCAGGGTGCCTGCATCGCCGCAGAAGCGATCGAATACAACCTGGAAGCGATCGTGCCATTGACGGGAAATGTGGCGATCCTTGGAGTTCCGGTCAAGAATGGGTTTGAACTTGCGCAGGACGAATGGCGCGAAAAACTTTCCAAAGAGAATGTGTCCATCAATCTGAATTTCGGTGACTCTCAGGCCAATCCAAAGAATGCGGTCACAATCTACAATCAGAGTAAGGCCCTGAGAAAAGTGAATGCGGTTTATGCCTACCTGGGAGGCATAACCTTGGCACTGAGGCCGCTTACAGAGACTGACAATGTTCTGCTTATTGCCGGAACAGGAGACGATTCCGTTTGTGATGGCTCAAAGAACATCATCAGGCCTTATTACAGCTTCCGCGCCGAGGGAGAAGCAATGCTTGACGTGATTTCGGAAAAAGCGCCGAAGAAGGTCGGTCTCATACACTCCTCGGACTCCGCCACGGTATATGAAGTGGAAAAGATAATCGTGCCCGGCCTTCTGAAAATGAATATCACCCCAATCGTTCAGCCATATCAACCAGGCAATCGAGACTACAGAACGCAGGTACTTGCGGTCAAGAAAGCGGCTCCGGAAATAGTCCTCACATGGGGTTTTGCCTCCGACCACCCTTTTCTCATCAGTACACTGCGAGAGCAGCGAGTTAAATCCATGATTATTGGATCATTCGCAATCTCCCATCTCGTTACGTCGAACAGGGTGACAACGCCGTTGTATGGAATGTATTACATGGGTCCGAGTTTTCTGCATAGGACTTATGAAGAACAGAATCCCCAGTTCAAGGAATTTAAAACCAAATACATCAAACGATATGGGGCAGAGCAATTTCATGAAGCGGCAGTGGATGCATATGATGCATACAGCCTGACGGCTCAAGCGCTTCTGGCTGTGCGCACAACGGATGCAGTCGCTCTGCGAAGTGAGATCCTGAAAGGAGGATTTTCCGGATTGGCTGGAAAGTATATATTCGACGAGGCAGGCAGCGCCAAGACTCCCATTGCATTTTCGCACATCACCGAAACTGGAGACTCAGGAATTCTGAGGGTGTTTTCTGCTGAATGATGTGATGGATAGTAGCCAATCAAAGTCAATTTATTTGACAAATTCAACGCCATTCTCCAAGATGGAGTTATTCGTCCTGGAGAATGGCGTTGATTTATTCGTTTGTCATGACCCAGTGCGGAAAGGATGCAATCAGGCAGTTCTTGCTGAGGATTCTCGTCCATTCCGAGTGGCAGCTTGGCCACGGATTTTAGCTTAGGTGCTTCATGGATATTAACGCAGTAGAAGTATATGAAAAATTTCTCGGATTCCCTGAAATTGATTCAAACGCAGGCGGTTCTTCCGTCGCCGAAAGATTCTATAGGCATTGTAAGGAACATATTGCCTTTCCTGAGTTGCCGAAGGATTTGGACATTCGTTTGCGAGTTCTTTCGATTGGAACTGGTTATGGGCGTGCCGATTTCCCCCTACTTAAGGCTTATATCGAACACTATGAAGAGACACAACCGTACAGCAGTCTCTGGTTCGATATCGAATGCGTGGACAGGTCTGGTAATTTCCTGAAAGAACTACAAAAGACCGTCGAGAACGATCGATACAAAATATTTGGCGATAAGCAGTTACAACCAGCTCAAGGTATTGAAGGATTCCTCGCGCATGGAAATAGTGCTAGCGGTAAAAGCAAAATAACTATAAGGAGTTATTTTGGCAGAATTGAAGATCACATAACCAGACAGGTATTTGCGAATAAAGAAGATAATTATCATTGTATTATAGGCATTCTGTCCTTACAGTGCGTTGCAAACATGAAAGTTATTTTCCCCAAAATACTCGCCTCGCTACGCGACGGAGGTGCGATTATAATCGGAGAAGTAACGGCCGAGGCGAGTTGGCTTGCAAAACCGCCACCACCCCAATTTGCACTTGATCAGCATTTCAATAGAAGATGGCATGGCCTTTGGAGAGACTGGCACTACACCTTGCGCAAATGGGGAATTAATCGCCGATTGCGCCTTTTCATGCCCCATAACTTCAGTCTCCTTATTGACAGTTTGAAGAAGGAGGATTCTGGGTTTAAAAACGGAATAAAGCCTGAACACTCCGAGTTCCATTGGAAAAGAATCATCAATCAAGAGGTTTTCTCTGCTGTCAAACAATTAATCAGGAGTGATGGATGGAAAAACTGCGTCAGTTCGCTCTATCTGCCAGTTTGGGAGTATCGGGAAAAAGAACAAATTGGTAACAAGATAATTGATGAACTTGAGACCAGCAAGGATAGAGAATTGTCGCTAGAGTGGAAAGACTTTCGTACGGACATTCAGTTTACTAATGGAATAAAACTGTACGTTTATTTAAAGGATAGACATGAAAATGAAAAGACCTACACACGCAATCTGCAGCTCTCCGTTCTTTTGAATTCATCTGAGACCCTTCGAGAACAAGGTCTCTACTGGTACTCACAATTCGAAAGCTCAAACGTGAGAACTTTTCACCAACTTTCAGACTCGCTCAGACAACATATCGAAGTTGACCGCGGTTGTTTTCTGGCAATGATTAGCGTAGTAAATAGTGGGGAAAGCAAAACAGCCACAAAGGTATCCAAAGTCAGCGTTGGTGGACGGCTGATACCCAGTCTGATTCAAACACCGGAAGATGAATACAAACGTAAGTTCTTCGAAGGACTAAATCTCAATATTAAAGATAAAGATGAACGAACTTCACTCCAAAGGATATGGCTCTGGTTGTATATGCTCTATCTTTGTATGAGCAAGAAGGGGAAGTTTTCCGAAAGAGCACATAACATCCAAGAAATATTCAATTTTGATACGGATTTCAAGTGTGTTGTCGTTATGGATAGTGATCAAGAATCGATTACATTCCACGAATCACAGCTAATATTAAAACTTGATAGGCGAAGACACGAGGAATTGCGTCAAAAAGTATGGAGGTATATTGCTGAGGAGATGGCTCCTATATGCTCATCGATAGTAAATTGGGAGACTTCGTCAGAGATCAGGGCAGTCGAAGCTATTGAAGAGTTTTGGGACAAAAGCAGTTATATAATAAATGTGATGAAGCACGGTTGTGATTTCCTTGATATGGCTTTCAACGATAGCTTCGATTTAAATCCAGGATTGGAGGATAGGCTTTTCGGCAGACATAATTTTGGAAAGATTCTTGAGATTAAAGAGGGAGTATTTAGATCATGGGCCTCATCTGGATCAGGTATATATAAGGATCTTAAGGAGATGAACTTGGTCAAGCCCTTTGAGCATAAACGCGTCGAAGAAATTTGGCATATAACTGTAGCTCCGTTATACTTGTTTTCCATTATGATGTATGAAGTGGGCACTCGGTATATATTTCATGTGCCAAACACAGTGAGAGACCTGTCGAGCATTTGGAGTGGATACCATATATTCATGCATGCTCATGAGTTTAGCTATTTCACTCAAAACAAGCATTATCCACAGCTTAACAATACATATTCCAGGTTTATTGAGCCATTTGACTCGCTTATATACCAGGACATGGTCAAAGAATTTGAAAGCCACGGAAGAAAACTTGGAGTGCAAGACGGTATGGCAAAGAAGGAACTTGATATCACTCACAACACTTTCGATTACTTTATAACTTTCTTAGAAAATGAAAAAAATAAAATTAAGACATTTTCCCTTGAAGCGAAAAATTGTCTATTCTTCGTCAATACAACGCTTTCCTCTTACATAAAAGGTAATTTTCATGATCATAGCATAGATTCACCATTTGGATCTAACTTACGCGACTATGTCCTTCTTGCTGCGACTGGAGCAGCAGCGACTATCAGAGGCCGTAAGAAAAATGCCGCAAAAATAGTCCCAAACGCACAAGCACTTGTCAATTTTCTGGGTTTCAAAGAGGTGACGACAAACTTCACCAGGAAACCAAGCATTATAAAAAAAGAGAGTTTTGCGACTATGTTCGTGCATTGCGCAAAGCAAGCCATGTACCATACAGCTTGCCATAAGCTGGAAGCGGAGTTAACAGGTGAATCACTTAATATTGAAGTTTTGATAAACAATAATTATGTGCAAGTCACAATAACCAATCCCGGTGCTCCACCGAAAGATCCCAGCCAAGAATCTAAGGATAAATCCTATCTTAAGGTCTTCGGCGATTACTTCGGCGCTCATACCATCAAAGGTCCTGAATATAACGAGAGTATTCAGAAATGGGTAACATGCTTCAGCATGGAGAAAAACCTTCGCTGATGTGCACAATGGCTTAAGGTCTTAGAGTGCTCCGCCGCTAAGTGTCCAATCAAAAGGAGGGCTTGTATGGATGTCCAAGTGAATGATGAGTACGTGGTGGTCACAAAAGAGATTAATGACTGTTCATGGACAATATTCGTTATAGATGATGCCTGGCAAAAGGCTACCGAGATATTCCAGGCGGCGCTAAAGTCAGAATTCGATGAGAATAGTGCAGATAAGATCCGCAAGTCCCGATGGCATGTTCACGAGAAAGGGCTTGCATTAATCGGAGTTTTCTTCCACGAACTTGATATCAAACGCTTGCTAATAGGCGATTTTCCAAGATCTACTGATGTTGACACTGTTTCATGGATTGAAAAGGAATGGAAATGTCTTGACAACACGAGCAAGATGACCACTGCCTTTTTGATCGATATTAATGATGCAGATAACGAGCCAATAGGCCTTGAGGTGGAGAAGGCACTGAAAGATCTCCAAGTTCCAGATTGGTCAATGGCATTCCTTACGGTAGGTGGTGATGCTGGAGAATCAAATCTGGAAATTATAGTGAAACATCATATTATCGACAAGAAATATGGAAAGAACCGCCTGAAAGAATGGTTTAACAATATTGAAGGTGATTACCGTACTATCAATTACTATTTCTCCGAATTTTACTCGGCGCCCAAATACACTATGTTAACCAGTAAAATACCTCATGAACCTGAACATCTATATCAAATCAGAGAAAACTTGCATAAATTGGCTGAACTTAGGATATTTGATAAGTTGGCTCGCCAGGATAAAAACAACGTATGGCGATGGGCTCAAAGCGTTCTACTTGACGAATATTTCACAATGGAAAATAAGGTCTATGCTTACTTTTGTGCGAAGGTTTTTATGAATGACACTATTAAGAAAGAATTTTCTTATTATGCCTTAAGAGGTCTTGCATTTGGATTGGGTATTAGCTCTAATATAGATACTGTCGAAGATATCGATAGCACACCTTGTGATGAGAATACGTGTAAGGAATTAATCAAAAAACACAAGCAAAAATCTAAAAAAATAAAATACCATACCGAGTCGAAAACTCCTCTATTTTTGATAGCACAAAAGCTCCGGGACTTTATACATGCATTCGCAGATGACGATCATCCAGCTAGAATAATCTGGATACACCTGAACCTGAGCGGCAAAAAGGCATCAATCATATTTGAATTGAACAGACCTTTGTGCATAGAATGTTTCGCGGAGAAGACTGGATCGATGTCCATTCATTATAGAGAACTGAAACCATTCATGGAAAACATTTTGCAGAATGGTGAGCTTTCAGAATTTATAATCCCCTTTTACAAATTAGAGACAGGTTGAGACATCTTATGACAGGTTTTAAATTTTACCTAAGTGATGAAGACCATCCTACGATGCGAGATGATCTGGCAGTGCTCTTACGGAGCCTCGGTGGTCAACAAGAGGAAGAAGACCCTACTCAGGCACAAATAATTATAGTGCACGGCAACTCCGACCAACTGGAAGAAACGCTTCACGAGCATGGAATTTATATTGAATATACGACAGCTGAAGGGCTTTCTTGTCAGCCAAATTTGCGGGGCATGAAGAAATCGTATAAAATAAGCTTCAGCCTTCTTGTCAAAAGGCTGAAAAGGCTTACTACCCCTACTTCAATACATGACATTGTGCAAGTGATTACCAAGCCTGAAAAACCCGTCACATATTCAGCTTCCATTGTGGTTTTATGTCAAGGTTATCTGGCAGTCCATGCAGCAACTTCTGGCTATGCCTCCATTATAGAGAATTCTCAACCGCCAGACACTGCTTTTAAAGAAGCCCTGAAGCTCATGGGGTGGTCTGAGAAAGCTCGCGATTTGGTCAAGAACGTTGATATACATATCGTTCAGGACCCATCATGGTGGAAATCCGTTCTCCAATTCGGGACATACAACGGTTTTTCACTAAATGTACTCAAAGAGGAGTGGGATTTCATGACCTCTGATGTGTTTCCTGATGAACTACCGACGTTCGTTGCTGCCTTGCTTAATGACAATATGATCACCGACCATAATATAGTTGCGAGAGTCTACTGCTTACTTGCTGCAAAACTTCAGTCGACATTTTCTTGATTGTTTACCTCTGAGTGTGTTTTCAGAAGCACCAACAATAGGAGTGGTGAAAAGTTTATGTTTGAGATTGTGACTATGTGGCAGAAGAAACGCGATGTCCTCAATCATGATGTTCTGGGAATTGAATATCTAAATGGTCTTAGGGCATTCATTGAGCGATTACGTAGACCCGATCCCAATGCCTTCCGAATTGCTGAGTTTATTGATGAAGACTTCCCGATGTGGGAGGAATGCCAAAAAGAGGCGGAATGGTTGCTGAATAATTTTGAGAAAGAAATGTCCCCTCAAGTCTTTTTAGAATATCAGCCGTTAAGCCGTTGCGATGATGGCACTCAGGAGTGGCTCGGAGGCCTAATTCATCAGCTCTGGTTGACCAGATACAATCCGGATGACTCCGTCGAAACATGTCGGAAAGCTCTTCACAAGGCAGATGAAACTTACAGGGAAATCATCGCCGGAATACCTGAATCAACGATCCATGTGGTTCCGAGCCTTGTGATGTTACTCGATTTGTTCGAGACTTTCACCAAGGCATGTGCGAACTTCTCCTCAGAATTGAGCAAACTTCCAAGGGAGGTGTTGTTGGCATGAAGAACCTGCCTCGGATATTGGTCATCGATGACGATTACGGCAGAATTTTCGGTGAGCGTAACAGGAAACGCGAAAATTTCTGCTATAGACTAGGTTTAAATGACATAACGGGGGATTCCGTGCCGGAAGGATTGCCTGATGCTGAAGCTGATGCCATTTTCTGTAGTGGACAGGTGGAGAGCTATGGGCAGGTCGAAAATGATCTGGAAGGAACTTTGGAATTAATTCGAAATGGTTGGTTGGAATGGCCACGTTGGGCTCTTCTACTGCTGGATCTTCATTTCAAGACAGGTCCCGTTGACACCAAAGGCAATATGAAGGGCAGGGATGAAGATAGAATACCGCAGAATTACTTCGGCTTGCAGGTTATTGAGGCGCTGCACCAAGATCCCCATCTTTCCCAAATTCCCACTGTCATTCTTTCTTCTATGAACAGGAAACTTGCAGCAGGTCGGTTCAGCGATGCTGGAGCGCGTAATTTTCGTGAAAAAGAGAAAATGAGCCGTGAAGACTTCAGAAGTGATTTAAATGACTTTGGGCTCATCGAAGATGATGCTGGAATAATTATCGGCCATTCACTGCCTCTCCTCATGTGTCTTCAAAAAGCCAGAGAGAAGGCCAGCAGTGGAAGTGATAATATCCTCGTACTTGGAGAGACTGGAACCGGCAAGGAACCAATGTCCAAGTACATTCACAGACAATCACCCAAACGAAATGGTCTTTTCAGACAATGCTTCGTTCATGGTACTCCTGAAACTTTGGTTGAACAGAAAGTATTCGGATACATGAAAGGGTCCTTCACAGATGCAAAGAAAGACAAGGCTGGCGATGCGGAACTTGCCAATCACGGCACTCTTTTCCTTGATGAGTTTGGCGATATTCCTCCGAGCGTGCAACCCAAACTCCTGCGACTCCTCGACAGTAACATCCGGGAGACTCAGCGGCTCGATGCTGCCGAGCCTATGCGATTGGATATACAAATAGTAATGGCAACCAACCGCTTTGATGCCATATCCGCGGGCGGCATGCGTTGGGATATACTCCAACGCATAGGGGTTGGAAAGGATGCTTTCATTGTTCTTCCACCACTTCGGGAACGAAAAGAGGATATCCCTTTGCTGGCGGAATTCCTTTTGCGAAAGCATGAAAGGAAGTTAAAAGCGGTACCGAGGAAGATATCAGATGACGCAATGCAAGACTTGCTTGATTATTCCTGGCCCGGAAACGTGAGGGAATTGGAAGGGATTATTGCAACAGCGGTGGGCACTTATAAGGGCATAGAGGTCCTGTCGAAAACGCACCTCTCCCTTGGGATAGGCTCCGCTCTGCAGAGGGCAACCACCAGGGCAGTGGAGTTTCCATCAGGAGTTCCATGTATGGTTGCGCATCAAGAGACCAAACACCTTCCCGTTCAGATCGTAAAGGAACATGCAGCGAATGATATTCTTTCACTGATAGGATACTTGGAGAGCTTCAATTTTGATGCCTTAAAACCGGATCAAATCTATGGTCACTTCCCGGCTATTCAGAAAGCTTACGGCGAACTAGTTGCCCGTTATCTAAAAGCTGCGCTTGTTGCTACCAAGAAACTTACCCCATCCAACCCCAGCGGAGAAACCTTTTACACCACAGCCATAAAGTTCATGAACAAGATGAGAAAACTTTCGGGCTCGAAAGCCGGAGACTTGGTCATTAAATATTTAAAAATATCCCCGGAGAGTACAAGCGCCCTCCTTTCTGATTCCATGCTCAAAGATGTTCATGAGCAAGTAATGGCCACGCGGCGCAAAGGCGACAAGCAGAAGAAAAGGGAAGAAGATACAGAAGCGAATTAACAGTTCATCTCTGAAGCCCTCACGCTGGTCCGAAATATGTGGAAGCCCGTGTATAAAAATGCTGACAAAGGATTGAGATTATGAACGAATCGTTTTGGGAACTGGATAAGGTTTTCAAAAGAGAAAATTACTTTTCAGTTGTTTTTTATCATTTCATAATGGGTGAACTCCTTATTTCGAAAACCGGTATGTGTACCCATAATAAGTCTATTGCCGACGTAGGAGGAGGGATAGGATATATTGGAAAGAACTTGGCTAGTGGAAGCTTCTCTCTGAGGTGTGGGCACATTGTTGATATTCCTGAAAGGGTTGTCGTTTTGGAAAACAGCGACGATATGCTGTCATTCGGCAAGCAAAGATTCAGGCAACTTTCCAATCTGGAATATCGAAAATTCAACCTGGCCGACCCGCTACAGGAAGATCTAAGAGAACAATTTGATATCATAATATCCATTTCAGTGATCCATAATCTGGACTATAGCCAACAACCCAAAGCATTTGAAAATCTGCTCAGCCTTGCCAAACCGAACGGGGAGTTTCTTTACGTTGATGTTATACTCGAAGATACCGAATATGAGCTGATTCAGGAGTTAAAGTCCAATTCTGACCAACTGACCACCTATGTTCTCGACCGGTCACTTGAGGTAAGTACAGCTTCGAGTTTGCCGCTCGGCAATGCTATTTACCCTCATATCAAACAAGTAATCCTCTATAATCCCATTCTAAGCCCTATCAATACGCTTCGAGACGAGTACCCATTAAGAGTGACAGACGTTAGAACAATGCTCCACAATAGCGGTTTCAACATAATATCG
>Ga0194044_10000843_pt1 | contig 15423 bp, 16 predicted proteins | sample JunL4417m_MetaG_FD_155460 | JGI IMG/M metagenome (GOLD analysis project Ga0194044, IMG submission 155460) | Anoxic zone freshwater microbial communities from boreal shield lake in IISD Experimental Lakes Area, Ontario, Canada - Jun2016-L442-17m | ecosystem: Environmental > Aquatic > Freshwater...
CTTTGGTATGGGCTTGGGTCAATCAGGCTGCCCTATACTGCAGGAACTGACGATAGTTCAATGCAAATGGAGGCACTAAGATGAGGTTATTCGGCTTTAAAGGTCCAAATGGATACGATGGCGTAGGAGCGCTATCCAAGGGCGACCAAGACACCTTTATTGATGTATGCGCCACAGACCCACTCATACCCAAGAACATACAAGAAATTATTCAATCCCAAGTGCATTTAGATCAAGTGAGCGCTGCCATTGAAAATCCCAAAGCAATCACTGGCAAGCTGAATACTATTAGCTTCAAGGTCCCTATTGAAAAGCCTGGAAAAATTGTCTGTATGGGCCTGAACTATGCTGACCATGCCAAAGAAGGCGGCAACGCCAGACCTGAGTATCCAAGTTTTTTTATGCGCGGCCCCAGCTCCATGACGGCCCATTTAAGCCCAATTTTGCGACCTCAAGTTTCAGATAAGTTAGATTATGAGGCTGAGCTTGCTTTTATTGTTGGCAAGCAGGCGCGGCATCTCACTCTAGACAATGCCTTGGATTGTGTTGCGGGTTACAGCATCTTTAATGACGGCAGTATTCGTGATTACCAACGTAAAACGACTCAGTGGACGATTGGCAAGAACTTTGACCAAACTGGTGCATTCGGTCCTTGGCTGGTAACGCCAGATGAGCTGCCACCTGGATGCGATGGTTTAAATATTCAATCTCGCTTAAATGGTCAAGTAATGCAAAACGCCAATACGAAAGATTTCTTATGGGGGGTTGCAGAAACCATTGTCTTGATTACTGAATGTATGACTTTAGAACCAGGCGATGTTGTGATCACGGGGACTCCAGCTGGTGTAGGCTATGCGAGAACGCCCCCAGTCTTTATGAAGCCTGGGGATATCTGCGAAATTGAAATCGAATCGATTGGTGTATTGAGAAACACCATCAAGGACGAGTAAGCTGCTCTAGTGCAGTTTCACAATCGAATCAGTTCTACGATGAATTAAACGACTAATCGTATCGAGTATTACCTTGATCCAGCCGTGTAAGGCCAGCTGATGTAATTTATACAAACTCAGATACATGATCTTGGCAAAAAAGCCATCGATCATTAAGCTGCCACCAATCAATCCGCCCATCATGCTGCCAACGCTGCTAAATTTGCCTAGCGAAACGAGCGAGCCAAAATCCCGATAACGATAAGATTTCAAGGGTTTGCCATGAATAATATTTTCTATTTGAGAATACAAATGGGAGGCCTGTTGATGTGCCGCTTGAGCGCGTGGCGGAACAATGCCCCCCTTTCCATTACCTGCTTCAGGCCAAGGACAGGCAGCGCAATCACCCATCGCAAAGATATGAGGGTCGCGCGTGGTTTGCAGTGTCGGTAACACTACTAATTGATTTGCGCGATTGCTTTCTAGGCCGCCAATTTCATGTAAAAAATCAGGCGCCTTAACACCGGCAGCCCAAACAATTAATTCGGCAGGAATTTCAACTCCATCTGAGAGGCGCAGCTTATCTGCAAAAACTTCTTCTACTTTTGCATTGGCAATAACTTCTACCCCAAGATCTACTAAGAGCGTATTTGCTGCTTCCGATACTCGCTCAGGAAGTGCTGGCAATATTCGGGGGGCAGCCTCAATCAAAATGACCTTCATATCTTTATCTGGATCTACGCGATCCATGCCATAAGAGATCACCTGGCGGGTTGTACGATGAAGTTCTGCAGCAAGCTCGACACCCGTTGCGCCAGCGCCAATAATAGCCACCTTCAGTTGATTTAGCGCCAAAGGTGCAATTTGTGATTGCGCTCGCAGACAGGCATTAATCATGCGCAAATGAAAGCGCTTGGCATCAGCCAGAGATTCTAAGCGCTGTGCATACTTCGCCACTCCTGGCGTCCCAAAATCATTAGTTAAGCTACCAATGGAAATAATCAAGGTATCGTAAGGAATCAGTCGCTCAGGCGTCACCATTTCACCTGCGTCATCTAAAAATGAGCCAATCCGAATTTCTTTTTTCTCTCGATTGACATCAATCAGTTCACCAATCCGAAATGCAAAATGATGCCAATGGGCTTGGGCGATGTAATCTAACTCTTGGTCAGCAAGATCCATAATGCCTGCGGCTACTTCATGGAGTTTGGGCTTCCAAATATGCGTACGATTTTTATCCACCAAGGTAATGCTGATTTTTTGAGAGTCCGGCTTTGCTGACCCATAGCGATTCCCTAGCTTTGTAGCTAGCTCTAAGCCCCCAGCGCCTCCCCCTACTATGACTACCTTATGAATCTTACCCATGCATCTACCTTAACATCAGACTACTTCTTGCGGTCAAACTTCTGAACACGCTTGGCGTTATCTACCTCTGAGGTATATAAATTTCCTTGACTATCAATCGCAATATTGTGCAGAACATGAAAATCACCAGCATTACGGCCAGATCGTCCGATTGTTCCAAGCGTCTGTCCGGTTTTCTGATCTACGATCTTAATTTCATTATTACTGCCATCAGCGATATAAAAGTACTGACTACGAGAATCTTCTACAACATCGTAAACTGAGCCCCATCCCGTTTTATTATCTCTAGTGTCTGTATCAATCTCGAGCTGCCTTACAAACTTGCCATCTTTAGTGAAAATCTGTAAACGATTTTGAGCACGATCGCAGACTGCTAATTGACCATTCTTAAGTAAACGAGCGCAATGCACTGGATTACCAAATTGCTCTAGTTTTGTATTAAAACGTTCAAAGATACCATCTGCGGGCTTGCCACCATAGGCGCCCCAGTGCCTTTTATAGGCTCCAGTATTCGAATCAAACACAACCACTCTGCGATTTTGGTAACCATCAGCAACAAATATTTCGTTTGCTGAAACATCTAAATCCATGTGTGCTGGACGTCCTAAATTTTTTGTATCGTTGGAGCTTTGCTCAAGACCAGGGCTGCCAATTTGCAATAAAAATTTGCCCTCTTTAGTAAATTTCAGTATTTGGCGGTCAGATTTGCCGTTGCCAGCAAGCCATACATCGCCATTAGGGGCAATATAGATGCCATGTTCATTTTCAAACCAGTCATAACCTTGGCCTGGTCCACCCCATGCTTGCAGAACCTTGCCATTTTTATCAAACTCAATTACTGGTGGGGCTGCAATACAGCACTTCGCATTCTTATTAGCCAGTCCAAGCTCATCAGATGCCAGTGAATTAGGGCGCTGAACAATCCAAAGATGGTCGTTTTTATCGATTGCAATACCTGCAACCTGACCAATAATCCATTGATTTGGTAAAGGCTTTAACCAGAATGGATTGGCCTCAAATTTTTGTCCACCAGGTATTCCCTCAATCCGAGTATCAGCAGCATAGCTTTGTGAGATAGACGCCAACAAAGCGCATAAGAATATAAATAGCTTCACTTTAATTTCCCCTTATGAAATGCCTTAACTTGCATTACTTAATCCTATTGTCATGCCACCGCAAACAAAGAGTGTTTGGCCGGTAGTAAAACTAGAGCGATCATCCAGCAAATAGGCTGCTGCGTGCGCAATATCTTCTGGCTGCCCCATTCTCTTTACCGGAACATTTTCAATAATTTTGATTGTTTTCGGGGCATTTGGTGGGTTACCAGAAGTAAACAATTCTGTTGCAATCGGCCCGGGTCCAATGGCATTGACTGTAATACCAAATTGGGCCAGCTCTAATGCCCACGTTCTGGTCATCCCCTGCAAGCCTGATTTCATAGCAGCGTAGGCGGTACGCTCTTCTTTACCTAGTACTGCACGACTTGCAATATTGACTATCCGTCCAAAGTTTGCTGCTCGCATCTGCGGAACCAATTGTTGGGCTATTAGCATCGGCGCCTTTAAATTTAGGGCGTAGACAGCATCAAAATCCTCTGAACTCACATCCTCAAGAGCGCCTGGCTTAATAATGCCGGCATTATTTACTAACCTGAGCACTTTGGTGCGGGCAGTAATATCCTCAAGAAGAGTTTTAACAGCCTTGCTGTCAGTGATATCAATTTGATGAAATTCTTCGTCTTTTAATAAGCTCGGTGGGACTAACTTATCCAAATTAATCACGCGGTAACCATCGTGAGTTAATCGGGTAGCAATAGCCCTGCCGATTCCACGACTAGCACCAGTAATCAATACGTTTTTTTGGTTATCCATCAGCGCGCTTTCAATCAATATGTTTAATCTACTGTAGCGCCAGAAGCCTTCACCACTTTTTCCCATTTCTGAGTTTCATTGGCTATCGTTCTTCCAAAATCTTCTGGTGTTCCCGGAATGGGTACGCCACCCAAATCCGCTAAACGCTTTAACATTTTGGGATCTGCTAATAATTGATTCATCGCAGCATTAACCTTGTCAATTGCCTCGCGTGGTGTTCCTTTGGGCATCGTAAGACCAAACCAAGCAGTCGCCTCGTAACCAGGCACTGTCTCTGCGATCGTTGGGACATTGGGTAATGAAGGCTCAATCGCAACTGATGTTACGCCGAGTGCCCGAATTCTGCCATCCTTAATAAATCCAGCTGAGGAAGGCAAATTATCAAAAATAACCTGCACTTGTCCCCCAATGAGATCATTTAAGGCCGGGCCTGCTCCCTTATAAGGGATATGGGTCATCTTGCAACCCGTCATGGATTTAAATAGCTCACCCGATAAATGGACTGAGGTTCCGCTACCCGAAGATGCCATATTCACTTTAGAGGGATTAGTCTTGCAATACTCAATAAACTCTGCAACAGTTTTAACTGGCATGCCGTTGGTAATCACCATCACATTAGGTGTACGCACAATGCCAGCTACCGGAGCCGTATCATTAATAAAGTTAAATGGTAAGTTTTTATACAGGGTGGCGTTAATACCATTGGCTGGATTGGTTAACAGCATGGTATATCCATCGGGTGGTGATTTAATCACAGACTCAGTACCAATATTATTTCCTCCGCCCGGCTTATTTTCAACAACGACAGCAACGCCTAATTTTTCCGTTAAGCCTTGAGAAATAATTCTGGCTAAGACATCTGTAGTCCCGCCTGGAGGGTAAGGCACTACTAAACGAACAGGCTTCTCTGGATAAGGAGCTGCAGTAGTCACGCCAGAAAAAAAGCTTAGGCAGCCAAACAACAATACAGCGTATCGTGAAATGTTGTGCATGTTTACTCTCCTATTTTTAATAGAAAACCAACGTATATAGGGCCTATTTTGAATGGATATATTAAGGATTGCATATAGGGGGTTTCCTTTGTGCAAACAGCGTTTTTTGCTCAAAGGCATGCGCGAGTTGCAAAATACCAAAATCATCGCGATGGCGACCCACAATCTGTATACCTACTGGTAGACCACCTTCTGTAAATCCTGCTGGTACTGAAATCGCTGGGTTGCCTAGCGCACTAATGAAGTAGCACGTTTTTTGCCAATCGATATAAGTATTCATTTTGATGCCGTTCACTTGCGCTGGGTACTCTTCCTTAATTGAAAAAGGTGTCACTTGAGTTACGGGCAAGACTAAAAATTCATACTTCTTAAAAAACTCTCGCATGCAATGATAGAGCTCAGTTCGTTTCGCTTCAGCACGCGCTAATTGAGGGCCGGTAATGGGCAAACCCTGCTCAGCGTTCCAAATGACAGTGTCTTTAATTTGATCGCGATGCTCTTTTAATAAGGGAGTAATACGCAGTTCTGTTCTCCAGGCGCGCCAGAGCATGAAGATTTCATCTGCCTCAGAAATATCAGGTTCATCATTTATAACTTCACAACCAATCTCCTGAAATACTGCCCGCGATGATTCCACTACCCTGGCTACTTCTGGCTCAACCGGTAAGCCACCTAAGTTGGCACTGAAAGCGATCTTGCATCCTTTAAAAGATCTTGCTAATGGATTGAGAAAGATTTCTCCTGGGGCCTCTAAAGAAATGGGGGAACGATCGTCAGGCCCCGACATTGCAGCCATGGCTAGAGCCAAATCTTGAACCGAGCGTGCCATAGGACCTGATACGCTCATGGTTTGCCAGCCTAATGAATCTGGCCATGATGGCACCCTACCAACTGAAGGTCGGATACCCACAATATTACAAAAGCTGGCTGGATTTCGTAATGAGCCACCGAAATCCGTACCATCAGCCAGAGCAACCATACCGCTTGCTAAAGCTACCGCAGCCCCGCCTGAAGAACCTCCACAGGTCTTACTAAGATCATATGGATTAGGCGTAGCACCAAAGACAGCATTAAAGGTTTGGCTACCGGCACCAAACTCTGGTGTATTGGTTTTTCCCAAACTAATGGCGCCTGCTTTCTTTAAGCGCTCAACTGGTAAAGAATCTACATCAGGCACAAAATCTTTATACACGAGGGATCCAAAGGTAGTTCTCACGCCGCGCGTTAAAAATAAATCCTTATGGGCCACCGGTAATCCCTCCAAGATGCCAATTGGATCATTTGCCCCAATTTTTTGATCTGCAATCTGAGCTTCAGCTAATGCAGACTCAGCCGTTAAGGTAACAATTGCATTTAAGGTGGGATTAAGGCGCTCAATCTGGTCTAAATGGGCACGAATGATCTGCTGGGCAGAGATCTTCTTTAAGCGAATGAGTTTGGATAACTCAGTAGCAGATACAAAACATAAATCATCATTAAGCATTTAATTATTAACCTCTATTTACTAATTTATATTTTTATAATTTAAGCAGATTCTTATTGGCAAAGATAATTATTCCAATTGAATATTTAAACGTTTATTAAGGGCTTTAAAACGAGTAATATCTGAATTTATAAATGCGGCCATCGCCTCAGGACCTTCATTGACAACATCAAGCGATTGCGCAGCCATTTTTTCTTTCACTTCTGGAGTGCTCATCACATCAGCAACTGCTTTTGCCAACTTACTAGTAATTGGTTTTGGTACAGAGGCAGAGATTGCAACTCCATAAAAGGTCAGATAACGAGCTGAAGACAAATGTAACTCGTCTAAGGCGGGTGTATCTGGCAGAAATCGCGAGCGAGTCAAAGAAGTTACTGCCAAGGCCCTTAATTTACCAGCCTTTATTTGAGAGATCGCTGCAGGAATAGTTTCTAGACCAAAATCAACATCGCCTCGCATAATTGCAAAAATTGCATCATTGCTTCCTTTATAAGGAACTTGCTCAACATCAATTTGTGCAGCATTTGCAAAAATCTCTGATGCTAAGTGTGGTGATGTTCCTGGACCATAACTGCTATATCTTAAACTTTTGGGCTTAGCTTTTGCTTCAGTAATTAACTCAGCTAATTTGGTATAGGGTTTATTAACTGATGTCACCAATACCAATGGGGTAGAGACTGATAAATTAATTGGATAGAGATCTTTTTCAACGTCATAAGGTAAATTAGACTTCAGGGCAGGAAGTACTGTAAAGCTACTATTAGCCGAAACTAAGGCGGTATAACCATCAGGCGGAGCCCTTAACGAAGACATGACTCCAATAATGGTGGAGCCTCCTGGCCTATTCTCAACAATGACTGGTTGACCTAGCTTCGTGGGCAATGTTTCTGATAGCACTCGAGCTAAGATGTCTGTGGCGCCACCCGGTGGAAATGGCACGATCAGAGTGATCGCCCTATTGGGATAAGGTTGGGCGATCAGTGCTGTAGACATGAGCACTCCGCATAGGCAAGCAATCAACCGAATACATATATTTAATTTCATCTCATTTCCAATAATTGGCCACCAAAACCACTGACTCTGATATAGCTTGATCTTTTCTATAAAGTCAGGCCGACAAGTAATTAGCTAAACAATGTAAAGCAACTATCCTAATCTAGCCATTATTCATTCTAAAAGCTTTATTAGTAGATTATCGATTTACCTGACAAATTTGAAATTCAGCCTATTTTTATAGCCTTCAAGGTATGCATTAGTCAGCTTTTGGCCCAGATGTAAATGCGAGCATGCTGTGTTTTTAACATCCAGATTGCATAAATATGCGAAATTCCTTGGGCCCATTAGAGCTGCAATCGCATCCCAGTTAGGCCTTTAAGGCGCTAGCCATAATAAGGATGCGGGCAATCTGCGGGCATTACTTGGCTGTGATGTGGGAAAAGCCATTCCAGTGCTTAGCAGAGGTAGGTACAAAATCAATGTATTTGGTTTTTATTTCACCGCCAGGTGGAACAAAGGCCGGTGCCTGAACGCCAGCAGGGCCTAATAACCTCACAAATTGATAAGTAGCACGCAAATCAGAGTCAGAAACCATATGCAATGTAAACCAAGGCATAGGAGGCCTAGCCTGTAAGTTTTTTGAATAATTAACCCATTGATCTTCAGTTAGGCTCTGCATTAATAAACGTAAGTTTGCAGGATAAGAAACTCCCCATGGGCCTTTAAAGCCAACTGGACTTCCAGTCAGCCATTGCGCAGTTGGAATATTGCCGCCTTTTTCTGCATAGCCTGGAGTATGGCAATCATTGCATCCTGTAATCCTAACAATATATTCTCCACGGGCCACTACCGCTGGAGGTGCACTTTGTGCAAATGCTGAAAGAGAAAAACCAAACCCTAGCAATACTAAAATTAATCTTTTATTCATTTCTCCCCCTGCCCCTCTATTATTAAGTCATCTGCAAGACTGCGAATATTTCCTCATGCCTATAGCCAGTTGTTTCTCTAATCGAATTCTCAGTCGATGGGCTTAATCACAATTAAGCCGAAGGTGAGGTTTTCTTGCCCATAGAATGCCTATAAATTTGATTTAGGTCAAATATCTTATAAAAGGAGCTAAAACAATAACAGAGCCAATAGTAAAAGTAATTAGAATAGCTCCAATCATGCGATTTACTTTCTGGCACTTATCTATTAATACTTTGGGAATAAGCGTATGAGATGCAAGCAAGTCTTGATAAATCCCATTCACTTAGCAAACGAATTTAAATAGAAAAATATGTTTTTCAAGCACACTACCCCTGCTGATGCACCACTGATGGCGCAAGCTGTTGTCAGCGCCTGTCGCCAAAATGGTTGGTTCGATGCGATACAACCTCAATTCCTAAAGACTATTTTTCATAACCTCATGTCCTATGACTGTGATTTCCAAATACTGGAGCCCATCAGTATTGAGGAATTTTCTCTGGCAATGCCAGAACCTCAAAAGCGCAATGAAGTTCTCGATTTAATGCTAGCAACTGAATTACTATGTTCTTCAATCTCACCAGAAATTTCTAATGCTATTAATTTATGGGCTCAAAAACTAGGTATTGAAAACAATGGTCTAGTATTAGTCCGAGACCTTTCTAAGAAATTAACCATTCAAGCCCAGCAAGATTTCTACCGCTCGAATTATTTTTACGATAAAGATCTCGCCTCACCTAACTTTGCTGATCTAGATCAAATGTATGGTCTGAGCGCAACCATGATGACTCTCGAAGTATCAGATGAGATAGCTACGCGCTATGAAAATCTTGAGCAATACCCTGCTGGTAGCTTAGGCAGGGGTCTTTGGGATTTTTACAAAAAAAGGAGCTTTACTTTTCCTGGCGTGATTGGTGGTATCAATGAAGCAGTAGCGCATCATGATTGGATTCATGTTCTAGCAGATTATGATTCTGATGGCATTGGAGAAATAGAAGTAGCTGCTTTTAGCACTATGGCTACAGAATCAGAAAGTGCAGTAATGAATTTCTTGGGAGTACTCAGTATTTTTCAAGGCGGCTTACTAAAAACAATTGTCGCTGGAGCTCCTCACTTAGGGCATGACATGGAAGTGACTAATGGAGTCGAGCGCGTTTCTACCGCCCTAAAAAGAGGCAAAGAGGTCAATATTGATTTAGTTCTTGGGATTAACTATTTTGATTATGCTCACGAGCCATTAAAGGAGCTGCGCAAAAGATGGAATATCCCACCTAAATAAGCATAAGCATTCTCATTTGCATTACTTCCGCTCTGAAATCTCTTTAGTTTTATTGGCAATTTGATCTGGGGTCAAAATACGCTTTTCAAACAATATATTGACTGCTGAAACAATCCAGCGCTCGTAATACGTAAGATTACCGATGATTTCAGATCCTAGATTCTCAACGCCGCGACGCTTTTCTTCAGTATTAATAATTTGATGGGTAGCAAGTACGTCCAAAAGTGCGTGACAGCGTTTTTCCCAAGGAAGCATCGGATGCTCTTCCATGTTAATGGCTTCAGCATCTTTCCCGCCGATATCATTTGGTAAGTGTGAAATCAGACCTTCTGTTGAACTCATGCTTGACCCCTATTCGTCTGTACTAATGATGATTTGACAACAGTCACTCCAATCATCGCATCCCGGGTTACCAGACTAGCTAACTCTTCTTCAGTCAAATGCTCAGTTCCAGCTGGACGTAAAGGCAGAATTAAGTAGCGCATGTTTGCGTTTGAATCGTGTACATGGATACTCACTTGATCTGGGATGGTAGTGCCAAATTCTTTTAAGACCGCACGAGGCTCTTTTACTGCTCGAGCTCGATACTGTTTGTTCTTATACCAGTCTGGTGGCAAGCCCAGCACAGGACGTGGATAGCATGAACAGAGCGTACAAACCACCATGTTGTGAACTTGATCAGTATTTTCATGAACAATGAGATGGGCACCGTCATACATGGTGATCCCCAGCTCTTCACATGCGGCAGAACCATCCGCTAATAAGCGTTTTTTAAACTCGGGGTCTGTCCATGCACGAGCAACTACTTTAGCCCCAAGCACAGGAGAACGTGAATCTAAGATTTCAATCTGACGACGATGCTCATCAGCAGTAATCAACCCCGCTTCAATTAATAGTTCACGTACTGCTAGCTCAAGAGTCGCATAGTAACCATAGGGCTCTTCGTCTTTTGTAACGCCTGGATGGGTGTGGTCATGGTCGTGATCGTGCTTATGGTCATGGTCATGATGATCTGGAACTGTCATATTTTCTCCGCTTAAGCAGGTTCAAGCCAATGTTCAGAAATCTCTATCTGGAGTTGATCTATCGAAGCACCTTGATATTCTGGCCATAGTTCTTGTTGAGCAAAAGAAACTCGATAAAGCCGAACTTTGCTACCTACATTCTTGCCGTAGGCTTCTTCTTCTGGATTGATGAACTCATCTAAAACACGTTCAATACGACCCGTTTTTCCACGTACATAAAATGGCGTTCGGTAATGCCCAACCAGCGTTTTGTTTTTGATTTTGACTAAATCGTTGACCAAAAAAGCAGGGCTAGAAGCTTTGGCTAGATCTATGCCTAATTCTTCAACATTCATATTTCGCCCCCAAAGTTTTACTATATCCGAAATCTAAGGCGGCAGGCTTAGCTAGACGCTAAGATCGCCCAAAGATCTCTTGAGTTTATTCTATATAGTGATTGGCATCTAAATAGCCTGTATGGACCTATGATCCCTAGATAATCTCTAAAACTTTGCTTAGTGAATTGCCTTCATAGTTAGGCTTTTCACCAATCTCTTCAAAAGGATGGTCAAGGCGATTGACCCAAAAGACATCAAAGCCATACCACTTAGCCGCTAGGGCATCCCAAGCATTGCTAGATACAAACAAAATTTCTTCTTTCTTAACGGGAAATGCTTTTAATAGCAGTCCATAGGCTTGTGGGGCAGTCTTAAATAAACGGACATCCTCGATCGTCACAACTTTATCGAGATGTTGCTTTAAGCCATTACTCTCCACCACGCTAGTAAGCATCTCTTTACTGCCATTAGACAAAATCGCAGTAAATAAACCCTTTTCTTTTATTGTCTTAAGTACCTTTAGACTATCGTCAAAGCTTGTAAGCTTGGCGTACTGATCCATCAATTGCTTTTCATATTGCTCAGTGAGGTTTAGGCCCATTCGTTTACATACATAACGCAAGGAGCGAATCGTTAACTCCCAGAATGGCAGATAGTATTTACTACCGGCTGGATCAGGATCACTCATTGTGACAAGGCGGGTATATTCAATTTGGCGATCACGCCACATTAAAGTCATTGCTTGACCATGTCCTGGAAATAACACTTCTGCTAACTGCCCCATAGAATAAACATCAAAAAGTGTTCCATAGGCATCAAAAGCGATGAGCTTATACATGTCGTCCCTTACTTTAAAGATGTATAAAAAACCTCACCCGAAGGTGGTATCAATGCATTGATTAACTAATAACACTGAAATAAACTATTTCAGAGCATTAATCGGATCTATCGCAGTCCCATAAATGAAATAGAATGAATTCGCCTAAATAAGCAGTGCCAGGCTCATATATTCAGCGCTACCATTAATGCGCAAATGCCCCAAAATAATGGGTACTCACACCCGCCTTTAGTCCATAGCCATGTCTTATAGACTTTGTAATCTACAGCAGCAGCAACAAACATGAAGGCGGCAGTAAGCCCTGCTGTGTAGGGTGCCAAAATACCGAAGACTAATGAAATACCAACAATAATTTCAAAAGCAATCGTAAAGTAAACAAATAAATGAGGATATGCAAAACCAGCAGACTTGAAAAAACCTATCGAGGGATCAGGGTTTCGTAGTTTTGCAATTGCATTAGGCAGCATGAATAAGCCACAAATAATTCTCAGCACTACATAGCCATTACTCAGATCAAAGTTAAACATAAGAGCCTTATTAAGTCTTAATAATTGGTCGGCATATACCAAATAAGCCGATAATTTCTCCATCTTTATTACGGATTGGAGTTTTTTGAGTCTCTACAAGAATACGTCTTCCATCGGGGTATTCGATCCATTCTTGATTTCGAGTTTCTTGTTTCATTGCCAACATTTTTAAATCATTATTATGATAAATCTCAGCACTCTCTTTTGGGAAAATATCTAAATCTGATTTCCCAATCATTTGACTAACCGGTTTACCTATCAGCTCCGCCCATGCCAAGTTACCCCCCTGATATAGTCCATTTAAATCTTTATAAAAAATAACTTCGGGCATTAAATTAATAACATCATTTAATTGAATATTCATCTTATCTCCATGATTTAGGAAACTATGTCAGGCTTATGCAATGCTAATTACTCTATCATGTATGTCAGGGTGCGCTAGTGCGGCATTCTTCTGCTGATATAAATCAAGTCAGTTCAAAGCCCTATTTCCCCATGAGAAAGGTAATTTGCGCCCTCGTACCCCAACCCCGAGGCGTGCCAGGATACTGTAATGTTGCCGGATAACTACTGACGTTGTAACGAAGTCCAACTGTAAAGTCCACTGGCGAACCATCAATAAGGACTACCTTTCCAATAGTGGCATTCACTGGGTTAAAGGTTCGACGGGCATCGTAGTTATAGGTTGATTCACTATCTAATGTATAAATCCACGCACCAGAAGTAGTGTACGCAATAGTCGGCCAAATAGAAAAGGTATTCGTTGTTCCGGTACCTGGGCTTTGACGAGTTCCTGCCCCAGCAGGTCCGCCTAGATTCCATGATTGGTAAATAAAGGCGCCGATAGTCCACGGCTTTGGCATCGTTACAAATACCGCTCGTAATCCACCACCCCATTGAGCGCTTCCAAATTCTCCACTTTGTCCTCCAGGAATCTGAAAGTAAGGGCCCAATCCAAATATTGTTTCTTGATCAGATTTTGGTGTGAATATGGTCTCAATCTGCGTAGGTCCTAGACCTGAGTTATTAATACCATTTACATTTTGAAGTTTAGATGAGTTGAAATAAACGCGTGTCAGAGTTTTCCAATTCTCAGAGACATCTACTTTAATTTTTGGGGCAATTTGCAAAGTTTGGTTTGTCCCAGCTTGATTAACTCCCAGCCCACGATTATGATTCCACTGAAAATCAATCAGTTGCAAATTAGATAATGGATTAGTTAGCTCATATGCAATATTCGCCGCGCTTTGATTGCTTACTTCTACATCAGCTTGCTGTTGACTCCAAGCTAAAAGTGGCATGGTTATAAAAAAACCTAGCAAAAAATAAGCAAGAACTGCTATATATGATCTAGCTGTCACAGCATTGACGAAATATTAGCACCGAAATCATTGGCCTTGGGTTTTGAAAAGTTGAGTACCTAATAATAACAAATGCTTCAGTTTATCTATCAAGACTTCTCTAGCGGCCTATTTCTGTTCTGGTAAGATTTCAGCCGTTCCACCACTATCTTTAGGCAGATTTTTGGACTTGGGTAGACCATCCTTCATGGGTAACTTAGTCTCTGCATAATGAATATGAAGTTGAAGATGCAATTCAAATAGATGCGGGTAAGCCCAGTAAATGACAAAGGCAGATCGAAGGATCTGTTGGATAAACTCTAACTGCCTTTTGATCTAAATCAGGCTATTTATTTGCTTATATTAGAAATAAGCCCTAATAGGAACGAGTAGAACTATGGTACCGAGGGTATGTCACTAGTGGAATCACCCTTCATGAATAAAAGCAGATAAATAGTACTGTCGGTTTACACGATAAAACATGCTTTGAGGCCTGGGTAGCTACCGAACCTTGCTAGACCTTTAAGGCAGTAAAATAGTGTAAATGATCTACCCAATTTTGGATTGGCGCACTTTAGCTCTAGATAAATAAACTAACAATCGGAATTGAAATTAGACTCAATAGGCAAGTAAATATTACGATTTGGCTAGCAAGTTGAGAGTTAGCACCGTAGCGGGCACAAAATACTACAGCTAAAGGAGTTGCGGGCATGGCTGATAAAAATAATGTAGCTTGATGATGCTCATTTTGAGCATTTAGCATACTAAAAATGCCGTAAGTAATGAAGGGTTGTAATACAAGTTGAAAAAAGGCGGCCAAGATTAGGACTGTCCAGACACCTTTCATCTTAATAGGCTTTAATGAGAGTGCAATAATGACTGCTACTAAAAAGGTCATGGAGGCACTCACAATATTAAGCCCCTCAAACAGTATCTTCACAATAAAACCATCAGATGGAATATTCAACCTATTCCATAAAACCCCCAAGATCAAAGCAATAGTTGGTGGATTCATAAAAATAGACTTTATTAGGCTAAATAAAGAATTGTTGTTTTCACTATCCCCAAAAGATTTTGCAACTACTGGGCCAACAACGTTCACTGGTAGACCTACACCAAATTGACCGGTTACCACGCCCATTGCACTAACAGCAAAATTATTATCAAAGACTAATTTTAAAAAAGCATTGCCAATTTGAGAAACGCTACCAAAAGTACTTCCTAGGATAAAGGCCCCAGTACTAGGCCTATCTAATCGTAAAACCCATTTTCCTGTTGCCCATGAAACGATCCCTGTGATTAATTCAGATATCAGAATGGCTGCACCAAAAAATAAATAGGAATACTCAACTTTTAAATTTGCTACCTGACTAAAAATAAAGGCGGGTAAAACAAAAGATGTAAGTAACTTTGAAAATATTGGATTCTGATCAGCCTCAATCACCTTCCAATGACGTAACATCAGTATTACCACAATCAAGAATAGAAAAAGTAC
>Ga0194044_10000845_pt1 | contig 15421 bp, 10 predicted proteins | sample JunL4417m_MetaG_FD_155460 | JGI IMG/M metagenome (GOLD analysis project Ga0194044, IMG submission 155460) | Anoxic zone freshwater microbial communities from boreal shield lake in IISD Experimental Lakes Area, Ontario, Canada - Jun2016-L442-17m | ecosystem: Environmental > Aquatic > Freshwater...
GTCGCATACCTTCAAACACATACGTCGGCGGCAACGCATGAGAAATATATTGCACCTTACTCGGTAAGACCGAAATTGGATAAAATATTCCGACCAATGGGCTGATAATTGCTGATATCGGCCAGGCAATCCACTCTGCTGCTGGGCCGAGCCGCATAATTAAACCACCAGTAAAAATGCCCAGGGCGATGCCGAAAATAAATAATATTATTAAAAAAGGTAAGAGCCAAAATCCGAGCAGTAATATATTAAAGCCGAAAAATAGTCCTGCCATCAAAGCAATGCCACCAAAGCCAATAGTGCTCGTAAAAATACTTGATAGTACCAAGCCAGCAACATACTCTCCCAGTTTCAGAGGTGAGGCAAAAAAATTAATAAAGTTTTGCGTCCACACATCTTCCAAAAATGGCAGCATCGAGCCTTGATGAGCACGTACCAATAACTCCCAAAGAATAATCGCGCCAAACAACACCGTGGTAAAACTAAACGCCGATTGGCCAATGGTGTCAAGATATCTCGTTAACAATCCCCAGATAAACACATCGATTGTTGCCCACAAAAAAATATTAATCAACCGCGTTGGATTGCGGTAGAGTAAAAATAACTGCCGAACAAAAATTGCCCAAATTCTAATGAAACTCATACGGTTTGATCTAATGATAATGGTTCTCTTGCTACTGCAATAAATAATTCTTCTAGGTCAGCTTTGCCATGTGCTTGTGGCAGTGTTTTGGGATCACCCTCGAGTAATATTTTTCCTCGGGATAAAAATAAAACGCGATCGCAAATCAAGCTTACCTCTTGCATATTATGCGAAGTCCACAGCACCGCTGCCTGTTTGTCCGTCACATGCTGGCGAATGCGGTCGCGAATTAATTGTGATGTACTAGGATCAAGCGATGCGGTTGGCTCGTCAAAAAGGAGTAAGCAAGGGTCGTTAAGCGTGGCTTTAGCTAAATTCACTCTGCTCTGCTCACCTGAAGAAAGTAGACCAGTCTTTGTGTTCGCAAATTTAACCAAATCAAATTCAACCAACACCTCGTTAATTTTTTTATTTACATTTTTAATACTATACAACAAACTAAACACATATAAATTCTGACGGACGGTTAAGTTGCCAGGCAAATGAGCATACACCGCAGCAAAATTCATATCTTGATTGGTTTTAGTGCGATCAGCAGTCATATCAAAGCCGTTCAACTGCATGGTGCCACTGCTTTTTTCTAAAACACCTAAAACCATATTAATAATTGTAGTTTTGCCAGCGCCGTTTGGCCCTAGCAGACCAACAATCTCTCCTGGCCGCACCTCAAAACTAACGTCATTAACGGCCGTAAACTTTTTATACGTTTTGGTTAGATTATTAATTTGTAATATTGGATCTGGATTCATATTATGTTTTGGCTATAGATTTAAGAATTGCCACGCCTTGTTCCAAGATGCTTGGTTCAACCGCAAACGATATACGAAAATAATCACTGCGTGACGAAAATACGCTGCCTGGTACGGCCAATAATTTGTGGGCAATTAATTCATCAATAAAATCTACCCGTCCGCCAGGCGCTTTAATAAAAGCATAAAAAGCGCCGGCCGGTTTGTTAAATTCATAATATTGCGAAAGTTCTTGAAATAAATAATCCCGATTTTTTTGATATAGTGCTACCCCGTCTTTAATAGAGGCGTCAAAGGCATCCATGACTGCATACTGAGCGATTGAAGGGCCACAGACAAAGGAATACTGTTGCAACCGGTTCATCGCTGAAATAATCTCCTGTGGTCCATGGGCATAGCCGAGACGCCACCCAGTAATTGAGTGACTTTTAGAGAAACCGTTTATCGTGACTGTGTTCTGATACATACTCGCGATACTAACGAACTGATGTTCATAATCAAACGGTTCATAAATCTCGTCTGAGATAACAATCAAATCATGAGCTTTAGCCACTCTGGCAATTTGTTCTAAAACTTCTCGTGTATAAACCGCTCCAGTTGGGTTGTTTGGTGAATTAACTAAAATCGCTTTCGTTTTGTCAGTTATTAACGGTGCAATTTTACTGGCATCAATTTGAAACGTTGGATAGGTGTCGAGTAACTTTATTTTTACACCCAAAAACTGCAACAGTTCATAATACAAAACAAAATACGGATCGGGTAGAATAATTTCATCGCCTTCATCAAAAATTGCACTGAAAGCTAAAAGCAAGCTAGCCGAGGCACCACTAGTAACAAGCGTCTGCTCGGCCATTGCAATAATATTATTTTTATTTCGCAATTTACCAGCAATTAATTCACGCAAGGTTGGTAAACCAGCAGTCGGAGTGTACGTACTGCGATTCGCCTCAACTGCCGCAATAGCGGCTTGTTTGACCGCAGCTGGTGCTGGAAAATGGGGCTGACCAATAGAAAGATTGACAAACTCGTTTCCTCGCTCGGCCGCCAAGGCAAATATTTTTCTTATGCCAGATTCTTCTATTTTTTGAATGCGTTTGGATAATTGCATGTTATTGTGTTTGCTGACGTTTAGACTCAGCAAAAATTACCTGATACAGCGCGGTTAAAAATTTCTTGTCTAACCGTGAATTTTTTGCCAAGGTAGTAATTATTTCTACTTCCCTGCTTGTAACCGTAGATGGCAAACCACGCTCTTTTTTAAGAATGCCAATTTCTTTGGCAACGGCGAAACGGCGCCCGAGCAATGCAGTAATACGCTGATCATACAAATCGATCAAAGCTCGCTTCTGCTCCAAAATATCCTCAGAACGAGAAGTAATTACCTTTTCCTCTATTTCTAAGCCGCCAGCAATAAAACGCTCACGCATCTCATCGGCGTACGGATTAAAATTATTCATATCAAAAAATAGCTGCCAATTATCACTTGTCGTGTGTGGTAAAATTTTTAGCAAATCGAGATAGCCTGGTGTATAAATCCGCTGTTCACTCACCCCAGCAGCCAAAAGAGAACGACCAAGATAATGAACTAGACCAAGCGTTTTAGCATTCTGACGGTCATGGTCTTCGGGGGTGGTTTCAATCACTTCCAACTGTAAATCGGTTAAATATTTTTTTATACTTTTATATTTAACATCACTTATGCGTAGCGGACACAAGACTGTTTGCAAACCAGCGAGATGCCAAGACATTACTTCGAGATTAAATTGAGAAGTTACTGGTCCAAACATCGGATGGGTACCCATGATTTCAATATTTTTTGGTACGAATTTCTTTAACCACCGACAAGGCAATACCTTAACTGAGCAAGTATCAACTAATAATGCGCCGTCTTTCATAAGGGGGGCAATTTGTTTGATCATAGTCTCCGTTTCAGAAATTGGAACAGCTAACACCACAATATCGCAAGTCGCCACTATAGCTAAATCAACCACCTCAGCACCGACCTGTTTTGCCCGCGCTAATTCTTCTACTGAGCCCCGACGACGCAAAACTACAACCTTAAAATCGCAACCCAAAATTGCAGCTAATAACGTACCAAAACGACCGAAGCCAATCAAGCCAATCGTTGTTTTATTTATACGCTTCGACATATTATTTTGGCTGGCGAGCGGCGATAAAAGTAGTAAAGTTAAATTTCAGATCTTGAATACTTGCTTCAAGCACATCCAATCCATACAATTCGGCGCAAACTAGTGGAGCGATAACTGCGCAAGTTGAATCAAGCTTCCCCTCTGATAAATCCTTGGCTGCACTTGCTGTATCGACATACTCCTCCAACTCAAGCTCTGGCCAGACGCGCTTCAGATACATCCGACACTGCCGCAGTGCTTGCTGATGTGAAACAATTTTTTTAATATCCGCAGTCTTAACACCTGGCTTGCCAAGCAAATTCATCTTGATATCAATTTCGAACAACTGTTCAATGGTAAAAATATATCTGCTCATGGCATAAACCGATTCATACACTATGCCGCCATTTGAATTTTCGATTGGAAAAATTCCAATTTCAATCTTACCGGCCGTTAAGGCATTGAGCACATTATCCATTCCAATCAGATATTCAATCTGATATTCTGAAATATTTTCTTTATGGCAATAATAGGTTGCCGCCTCCTCCGAAAAACTGCCTCGATTGCCTGACACTCCAATAATAATTGGCATATGGTTAGACTAATATTGAAATTTTTTTTAACACATTTTCACGCTCCATCGGTGGTAAATTTTTATCCAAATACGGATACAAAGAAGTGTTTTCCAAGACTTGATGGTTGTACATTAACTGAGCTAGTTCGGATAAGCGGACGTCTTGCCCCGACATTATATCTGATTCAATTTCTGCCACTTGTTCGGCAATGGCTAAATGATCTTTTAATAGCTTCCAAATAGTATCGACCACTGCCCCTCCTTGAAGTTCTTTTAAGCCAAAAACACTATCCTCCTCAATTTTCATGTGTTTTATTAACTTATCCTTAAACTCCTCAAAAAGCGCTTTACGCTCTGCTGCATCCACATTAACACCCTCAACCACCTGGTTTATTAGCCGATCAAGTTCGGCGTGGCTCTTGGCCATTAATTCGGCAATTTTGTCGTCTCGAATATACATATAACAATTTTAGTAAAATAACCTTAACTTATTTTATCACAAAATGCAAAAAAAAACCGCCTTATTACGGGGTTTGGTTATGCCTTATTTGAATATAAATTATTCCCAAATAGCCCCACTACTTTTAGCTAAAATATTGGTACCAAAACCGTCATTTGCCATCACCTCAGCATCCGTGCCAACCGTAAACAACGCAGGGCCTTGTCCTATTACTTCAAAATAAAAACTAGTAACGATGGTACGCGTATTAATTCCCGGAGCTGGTTGCATAGCAACAAATGAAACTGACCCAGCTGTATCAACATTTGATAAAAACAACGAAAACGCCGAACTGTCGTAATCGGTTTTAACTAAGCGCAACGTACTACTAGAATAGGTTAATGGCGCATTAACCAGGTTAATTGATTGACCATGAGGATCAACAATAACGTCTAGTCGAACTAAATTGTCAGTAGTGGTTGCGTGTAAAAAAAGTTCTGCTACTTTATTTAAATTTGGTTCTAATTCAGCAGTCAATTCAACCGAGTCCGTTGTTTCTTGTGGTAAGTTAGTTGAATTAATAAAAAAATTGCTAGCAGAAAAACCACCTTCGGCACGCAAAAATTGATGGCTTGGATAAAAAATCGAAGCCAGCAATACGCCAATAATAACAATGCCGGTTGTGCTACTTTTCATAAATAAAGTTAAGTAGCCCAACCTTGGCACATTTTTCAATTTTTGTCAATACTAACAATTAGAAATATTCGCCCCACCCTCTTAATACTTTACAAAAAATTATTTGCAACTATTTAATTGATTTTGCAATTTTAAAAACCAGCACCCAATCACTTTCTGATTTTGGCAATTTTTTAAACTGTGCTTTAAATTTTTTTATAGCCAAAAATCTTTTATTTATAGATAATTTTTTAGTACTTTGGGTGCCATAGACTAAAAAATTATTAATTGCAAAAATCTGACTTTGGGAAATTTTTTTGTCTGCTTTTACTAAAGGTGTAGTATATTTTATTATAGAATTTTTCTGAGCTTTGCTATCTTTTTTTAATTTGAGATCACGAATATATTGATCTAAGTTTTTATTGCTTTGCATCAACAACTGACTTTCGGTTAACTTCACCATGGTAACAACTTTGGGCTTTGTTGAAGTTGCTTTTTGAATGGTTGTGCTTGCCGAGGTTGTACTAGAGGTTGTTGTTGCTGACTTCGGTATTGTCGTTGTGGCTGGAATAGTTGGTGGTAGTGTATAGCCGCCCCCTCCGCCACCAGTACTAATGTTAATTACGTATGATGCAATCATAATAGCAGAATCGATATAACCTGATCTAATAGTTATTGCTTTAAGGGTGGCGCTGTTGTTTATACTAATTGATCCTGAATATACTGTTGAAGAAGTACTAGGGACAGAACCGTCTAAGGTATAATATATGGTTGAACTTGTAGTGATTGAAGTTAATGTAATCGATTGTGCTTGTGTATAAGTACCGCCAGCTGGGGTGGCACTTGGAGAAATGGCTTGAGGGGTTATAGAGGCAACGTAAGTATAAGCATTCGTGGCCGTAGCCGACTGTCCATTAGGGTTGATCAGAACTATACTATATACACCCACTGAATTAGCTGGTGTCAAGGCCGTGATAGATGATGAACTGATAAACTGTACATTTGTTGCACTTGATGTACCTATTGTTACTGACGGCGTACTAACAAAATTACTGCCCATTATAGTAATAGTGGTTGAGCCCGTAACAGGGCCGGTTAAGGGAGTTGTGGTTGAGATGGTTGGTACTGGCAATACAATGTTAATTATGTATGATTCAGTCATAATAGCAGAATCAATGCTATTGGGTTTTACAGCAATGGCCTTCAACATAGATGAAGTGGCTATTAAAATCGGTGTTGCGTAGAGAGTTGACGAGGCATTCGGCACAGAGCCGTCTAAGGTATAATATATGGTTGAACTTGTAGTGATTGAAGTTAATGTAACTGATTGAACCTGCGTATAGGTGCCACCAGTTGAAGAGGCTTGCGGAGTTTGCACCACCTCAATTTCAAAAGCACCAATGTCCCATGAGGAACCCTGTGGCCTGACCATAGAAACAAAATCATTTGCAAAACCAGCCACAGTTACGGCAGAATCTTTCAGCAAAGAAGACACTTGTAACATGTAATAGATGGGGTCGGTTGTGGTGCCCTGAGCCAAAAACTGAGGATTAACATTCTTACTATTCTGATCCTGGGTGGACAAGGTCTTCCAGGTGGTAGAATTAACATCAACTCCATTATATCGCCCCCAATTACCATCAAGCTCAAAAACATTGTTATTATCCCCAGTATATGCAACTCCGGCTTCGATGTTTATTCCGCCATAATTAATCTCACTGTCAAACGCAGCATCCTTCATGGCAATATTATTATTTAGAGTGCAAATTGTCTGCTCGGTGCCACCTTCCTCATCAATTGAGAACGCCCAATATTTTGGGTTGTAAGAAGTATTGTTATAATAAGCACAACTACCTGATTCATAAAAAGAAAAGTTAGATTCGTTGTTTAGTGCTATATTGTTGCGCCAAATTCCATTTGCACTAGAACCAGAAAAACCATAATTTCCATTCGAATAAGAAATATTCCTTTCAAAAATAGCTGAAGAAATTGTACTGCTATTTGAATTCGAAGTGTCAAAACCACTGCCAGTGCCACCGACTCCATTATTCCAGGCTCTGCTATCCTGCACAACAAAAGTAATATCATTACCCACCCCATCAGACCCCAAAAACAAACCATCAATATTACCACCGGATCCGTTATTATAAAATTCAGATTTTTTTACCAAAACATTAAGTGAGTTTTCAATTCTTGCGCCACCTGATAAATTATCATGAAAACTAACATTGTCTAATTGTAAGTTATTAGCCCGGAGAAAATAATTACCATAATAACTGCCCGCAAAATTTTTGACTTCAATATTTTTCAAAATCAAATTATTGATGTAATGCGTGCCGCCAAGCGTGCCACTGTCAGGTGCAATCACAAAACCCTGACCATCTCCAGTATTAAAAATCATATCACGAAAAGTCACATAGGAATAATTTGTTGCCGACTTATGAGTAAATACACCATCCCATAAACCAGCATTGCCAGAAAAACTTGCATTTTGTGTGCCACTACCCCAATCTGCAGGTGATCCTGATAACACTATCGGATTTGAAGTAGTGCCTGATTGCTTAATTTGTATTAAAGATCCAGTATACGTTGTGTCTGGCTTAAAAGCCACGATATCTCCGGCGCTAAAGGTTTTAACAACACCCGTCCAATTATCATCCCAAGGGATATGCTTCCAGGCCGTACTAGTAGTTAGACCCGAGCCACTATCGCTACCACTTGTAAAATCTATGAAATAAGTAGCTGCACTAACATTGGTAATTTTTACCAAAAAAAACAAACCAAAAACCACAAAAGTTTGTAAAAAAATTTTGTTAAAAAACATAATTTTTATTCAAAATAAATTATTTATAAATTTTATACTCATCGATTAAGGCAATCGTAATGCCAGCCACAATCGGACCAAACAGAAAGCCAAAAGCGCCAAAATAGGTTAAACCACCTAAAATACTTAATAACGTAATTAGCGGATGCATAGAGGCTTTGGCGCTAATTAATTTAGGACCAACGATGTTGTTTAATGTTTGGTGTACCACCAAGAACCAAACAGTTAAAATTATTGCTGAGGTAAGGCTTTTAAACAAGAGCAAGAAAATAATCGCTGGAATTAAGACTAGGCTAGTGCCAACCGCTGGTACAAAAGCAGAAATAACAGTTAAGGCAGACCATAAAATTGGTTGTGGTAAGCCGGAAAGTAAAAAACCAACCAAGGCAGCAAAACCCTGCATAATAGCATTTAAAAAACTACCTTTTACGATGCCGTCGATATTAGTACCAATTCGCTCAAATAAGGCATTAACCCGTTTGGCTGGCAAGGGCAGCAAATCGTCGAAATAATTTTTAATTTTTTCATTATCCTTTAAGAGATAATAAATTGAAAAAAACAAAATAAAGGTTAAGAAAAAAAAGCCGGCAATATTGGATACTATGGCTTGAATATCAAGCGTAAAGGATTGTGCCCAGACACTCGCTTTCTTTGAAGCATTATCAATTAGGGTAATGGCAGCTTGTTGCCAGCTTTGTGGTAGATGCTCAACTAAAAATTGTTGATTTATGGCTAGCCCTCCCTCCTTGTACTGTGAGTACATGCCCATTGCCTCCATAACGGCAATTTGCCCAATAAAATAAAGTGGCACCACCACTAATGCGACAATGCCAAAAACCGTTAGCAAAGCCGAGGCGGTTTCATTTTTTAAATGTTTAACCAAAAAGCGATGCACGGGCAAAAACATAATAGCCAAAATTGCCGCCAAGCCCAACAACTGAAAAAAACCTTGAAGCATATTCAAGGTTAAAACAACACAAAGCAATAATAAAGCAATAAAGGCGTAATTGGTTTGATTTTTTTTAAGCGATGGCATAGAAAATATTATGCTTATATTTTACCACGATTTTGTATTTTACACTAAACCAATAAAAGGTTAATTTTTAAGACATCGCACAGAACCACCAAGCCCTCGATTATCAGCAAAACGCAATGCATTTGAAGCAGTGACTTGTAAAAAACGATTCCAAGCAGTTTGACCACTAATTAAATCTGACCAAAGAACTGTATCGGAGCCAAAATAAAATGCAGTATTTGTATCGCGATTGCCGGCAGGTAAGGCGTTAAAACCAACGGTATTGGTGCCATCCCATGAAGATGATGATTTTAATTTATTTCCTGCAACTGCCTCACCGCCCAAAAAAGAAGTCAGCGTGGTATATTCAGCATCTGAAGGCAGGTGCCAACCAGTCGGACAAGCAGTTAACGCAGCGGGATGATTATATAGTACTCCATAGATAGGATAATTTATTGTGGCCTTCGCCTCAGTAACGTCAACCCCTTGATACTGTGGCACGTAGTAATATGGCACTGCGGTGCTACCAATTGCGCTTGGTACTACGCTGGACAAATAGGCCATATTTTTTTGCGTCCAGCATTGCGTACCAATTTTCACGGTTGGGTACGTATTGCCATCCCGAGCATCAGTTACTATTTCTCCACAATCAGCAAAACTAGCCGTCACTGCTAAAGACGAGGTAACATTACTATCCGTCCTCGTAGCCGTTAATACCCCATCACTCCAACTAACAAAATGATAGTTCGCATCAGGAATAGCTACTACCTCAGTACCGGTACTTCCATAAGCCACGGTCTGGGTGGTGACACCACTAAGGGTGCCGTTAGCACCAGCTGTGTAGGTTATCGTATAGTTATTAATAGTAAAGCTAGCAGTATAGGTTTGATTACTTCTGATATTACTATCAGTTCTGGTCTGGTTAGTGAGACCATCATTCCAGGTGATAAAGTGATAGCTAATATTCGGAGTAGCGGTTACTTCGGTACCATTGGTGTTGAGCGTAATACTCTGGGTGGAGGAACCAGTGATGATACCGTTACCATCGGTAGTGTAGCTAAGCTCATGGATAGTGGGTGCACTACTAGGGATGATGGGGTTAGTAAACGGGTTAATGGGTGTTGACTCAGCTAGCGTCGTACTGCAGGCGATTTGAATGGTGGTGATATTCGTACTAACAACCATGCCGGAGTTATTGATGAGGTAACAGTGCTCGGTGATACTCCCGGGGGTAGCGGTTACATAATAGTTTGTCCCAGTGGGGAGTGATGTTGTGAATGTAAATAGTCTGGCACTGTTTGGAGTGAGCATGAGTTGATCAGTGGTGTTATTTCTGAGTGTCATCTGCCCCGTGAGTCCCATGATGGTACCGCCGATGGTGTACGTGGGGATTGGGATGATTTCTGTGGTAGTGGACTTAGGTGATTCTATAATTACTGAGGGTGTTGATGAATTGGGCTTAGGTAATGAAGTGGTTGGGGTATTTTTGGGGGTTGGCGTAGTGCCTGCGGCACTCCGCACCGTAGCCATGACCTTGCGGGTGGCCGGACCAAAATAGCCATTGGCTGGCGTAATATGATTATCCTTCTGAAAATGAATGAGGGCTTGTTTGGTTGCCGGACCAAATACGGCAGTTTCCTGCCCTTTTGAGCCAGCACCAGTACGAGCCACGGGATAGCCATGAGTATTTAAATACTGCTGCAGTGCTTTGACCTCGGTGTCACGGCTACCTTGGCTTTGGTTATGGGAAAACACCGCGGCTTCGCTACGGTGAGCGAGAAACGCCAAACTAAAAATAATAAGAATAAAAAAAGTAAAAAATTTTAATATAAGAGTGGGGTTCTGGTTGTATTTAGACATTTAATACACATAACTTATATAGTTATATTATAACATAGTTATTTCAAAGTTAAAAAAATTTACTACTTTTCTATTTGCGTAATAACAAACGATTACCTACAATAATAGATATGAAAATAACCCCTAAAATAACGCGCACAATAGTACTGGCTTTATTAACTTCCGCCCTGCTTTTTTTTACCATTAAAAGCGTGACGAATTTTTATGCGGGCAAGCTAGTTACAAACTACGAATCACAAAAATCTATAGTAATTACTGATAGAAATAATACCACCTTGGCAATTTTACCAAATACCTTAGGAAACTATACCCTGCCAACCAAAACCTTACCTCGTCGTTTTGTTCAATTCTTAATAACTAAAGAAGACAAACACTTTTATCTTCATTTGGGCACCAACCCTATTAGCATCGCCCGGGCTTTTTGGCACAAACTATTCGGCCAGGCGAATACTAGTTCAAGTACCATCACCCAACAACTCGCCAAAATTCTGCTTGGCCATGAAAACAATCGCACCATACGCAATAAATTATCAGAATCGTTCTATGCCCTTTGCCTGGAGATTAGTCAATCAAAAGAAAAAATCTTAGCCATGTATCTCGATTCTGTATATTTTGGCCATCAAGCTCAGGGCTTGGCCGAAGCCAGTCGATATTATTTCAATCTCCCACCAGAACAGTTGAGCGAACCTCAAATGCTTAAACTTTTAGCCACGATTAGTAATCCATCTAATCTCTCGCCACTAGAAAAAAATAACACCCAAACTGCCTTAGCCTTAAGTCAACGTTTGGGACTGAAATACATATTAGAAGACTTTGAGTCAGTCGTAACGGTTACAAAAACAGACCTCTCAACCTATCGGCGAAATAATAATTATTTTGAACTCGATAGTCTTGGCCAAGTCTGCCAATCAAACTGCAACTTAACTATCGACAATCAACTAGCCGATACTTTACGCTCGATATTAAAACGCAATCTTGAATCGCTGCAGGGTAAAAAAACCTTTAACGGAGCTATTGTGATTATTAAACAACCAGAAAACCAACTCTTGGCAATTGTTGGTAGCCCCGACCCGACCACCGACGCATATGGCTATAAAATCAATATGGCCATTAAACCCCGCCCCATTGGCTCGACTATCAAGCCGTTTATCTACGCTAAAGGTTTTGAAAAAAATTTACGCCCCTATTCACTAGTCGACGACAAAGAGTATAAATATTTAATCGATGGTGGTTTTGCTTTTTATCCTAAAAATTATGATTATAAATATCACGGCATCGTCAATTTGCACTACGCCCTATCCAACAGCCTGAACGTGCCAACGGTCAAAGTTTTAGAATATGTCGGCATAGATACCTTTAATAATTTTCTAGAAAAAGACTTGAAGCTTAAAACTGTTCAACCAATTGCCAACTATCAACTTAGCTTAGCCTTGGGTGGATTTGAAACAGATCTCTTAACCCTTTCTTATTATTTTTCTACCTTTGCCCAAAATGGTAAGTTAACACCGCTTAAACTAAACTTATCTTCAAGCCAATTACCAAATAGCATTAACTATTTAAATTTAAACAAAAAAATATTCGACCAAAAATATGTCGAATTGATTAATAAAGTTTTATCCGATCGCCTCGCCGGGGTTGAACAGTTTGGCCTAGCCAGCAACCTTAACCTACCTCACACCAACTATGCCCTAAAGACCGGCACCTCACGCGAATACCACGACAGCTGGACCATGGGCTATACCCCAGATTTTTTAGTTGGCGTTTGGGTTGGCAATAGCGACAACTCGGCCATGGACCAGGTCTCAGGCACGGCTGGCGCCGGCAAAATTTGGCGCGAAGCCATGAACCTTATGTATAATTCTGAATTTAACAAAAATACACCCTTTGATTTTAAACTGATTAAAGAGTATCCCGCTGCTGGCACTATTGAATACGGCTTAGCTAATGACGATTATGAGTTATCAAAAAATGTATTGCTAACCAAAAAGCTAATTCTAAAGCCGTACGATGGTGATGAATTTTTACTCGAACCAAATACGCAAATCATTCTTTCTGCCAGTGAGCCAGTCGATTGGTTGGTTAATGATGCATTGCTAAATCACAGCGATAAAGCAATTTTCCAACCGAAAAAAACTGGACTGTTTATTATTACCGCCAAAACCATCAACAAAACAGAAGCAGTTACTGTCTATATTAAAAAAGACTAAAAGTTATTTTTTATTGTTCTGCTCTAAAAAAGTACCGACTCATACGAGTCGGTACTTTTTTTGGAAATAATTATTTCTCCGTTATGGTAAAGTATTCTCCCTTGGTCCGTCCGAAGTTTTCCGGAAAGTACATCTCACTCGCCATGGCTGGCATGTGAATAAATTTACCCGGAATCAACGCGCGGACATAATATTCGTAGCGATAGATGCCTGGTTCAAGCCGCTCGGTGAAAAGGAACAGGCGATCATCGCGTAACTCCTCTTGGTTTGGATATAAACGCTCGAACGAATCTAAATTTTCCTTTGGTTTATTTTCGTCCGAATTTGAATCCCCTTCTGATCTAATGGATTGATCTTCGGTGGCTAAATTGAAGTTCACCAACTCGGTACCAGCAGGAATAAAGTCCTCAATGGCAACAAAGTTGCGGCCATTACCAACTGTCACATCAATTACGCCATGCAACAATTCTCCCATCTTGGCGGTCTGCACTGGTGTCACTAATTTTTTATCTGCTAGTTGATACCAATTGCGCTTGATCAAGAAGCCTTCATCGCGTGGAGCAATCTGATCGGCTGGCAGATAATATTTGAACGACATATCATAGTAGAGATTGTTCTTATTTTTGTTGCGCACGGACTTGGAGATGGTTAGTTGGTTAAGTGCACCTTGAGTGAGGTTGTTCATAGCCAGGAAGCCGGCGTTCTGGACTCCTATATTAGCTGGGCCATAGCTCCAATTGAATTTCACCTGTCCGCCCAAGAGCAGTTTTACATCGAAATCTGACTTGTCCTCTTTCTGCCACTTGGCATAACGGCCTAACGCAGTGACAACAGCAATGGTGTTGTTGGTTGTCTCCCAGGCGCCATCCTTACTGCGACTGCGTAACAGCCAGCGAAGCATATTATCATATTCTTTAATTTCACGCTTCTGCTGAACTGCCACGTTGATGAACTGCGCCGTATCTTGGATCGGATTCTCATAATAGTCCCACATCAGGTTGCCATTCGGTCGAAGATAGGCTCCGCGCGAATCGATTACGATACGATTTTCTAAAATCTTTACAAGGACATCGGCCGTTTCTTTATCGATTTTCGATTCCGGCCTGCCGATAATTTCTAAGAGCCGAATCAAGGTTAAATTACTGGCTTTTTCATTGATAAATTGTTTATTCATGGCGCTACTACCTAAAACCTGATAATTTGCATTTTTTGGGTCCAAACGCGCTAAAACACGAAGTGCTTGAATTACATGATTATAAGTATCAATGCCCTCGCCACTAGTATATAATCCATAGCGCAACGTTTCTCCGATTTCATCCAACCAATCATTATCCACTTTAAAACCAGCGTCGCGAAGATTGCTTAACACTTCAGCCAAATAAACCGTTAACGGAAAGCTCGCCTGGCCGCCAGCATAATAACTGAAATAATACATTCCAGTTACTTCTTCTTTGTTAAAACTTTTTCTAAGCTCGCTCAATCCATAAGCCACCGCCTCATCCTGGGTGTAGGACTGGCCGCCAAATTCGATCTTGCGATCCTTTAATGGATTGTTCGGATTATCGACGATAATGCCGGACCGTATGGCCGCGATAGCATTCAACTTAGTCCCGATTTGCTCGCTGCAACCATAAGGATACTGCAAAAGGAAAGTTAGTGAATCGGCGGTGTAACCCGCTAAGGTGGCGGCCGTGTTAATGGTTAAGCCGCCCTTATCTTTTACAATATTACTTGGTGGGTAAATATATTCCGTGGCTTGCTCCTCGCCAGTAATCGTGCCGGCCGTAGCTACAGTTTCGTAGGTATTATTTTCTGCCACCGGCAAAGTGCTTTCAACCGTGTCTTCGTAGCGATCATTTTTGGCCGAGATAATAAAACTGTAATTTTTAATCGTGGTGTTGGCCGGCGAACTAACAGCAAAATAAACATTAGTCGTCTCGCCCGCCTTCAACTCGATTTGTTGTTCTGCCTTGGCCTGAATTAATTTCAAATCATTACTAGAATAAGTCACGGATAATTTTTGCGTTTCCTTGGTCTGGTTAAAAACCTTGCCGCCAACCATAAACATATCACCAGGCAAAACAAAGCGTGGTTTCTGTGGTATCAACATTACCTCTTTTTTGGCCATAAATTCTTTATAACCCACACCCAATTTGGTGTCTTGCGTTAGCCCGACTGATTCAATCTGCCAGGTAGTTAAATTGTCGGGCAAAGTGAAGTGGCTAACGGCCTGCCCCTTTTCGTCTGTAATAATGGTCGGACTCCAAAAGGCTGTATCTTTAAAAATACCGCGCTTTTTCTTGGCC
>Ga0194044_10000849_pt1 | contig 15341 bp, 16 predicted proteins | sample JunL4417m_MetaG_FD_155460 | JGI IMG/M metagenome (GOLD analysis project Ga0194044, IMG submission 155460) | Anoxic zone freshwater microbial communities from boreal shield lake in IISD Experimental Lakes Area, Ontario, Canada - Jun2016-L442-17m | ecosystem: Environmental > Aquatic > Freshwater...
GTCCTTCGCCAGAATGCGGCGATCACGAACAGAACGAGCAGCGAAGTGACCATGAATATGGGCTGACGTCCCGGAAAGAGCCCGAACGCCGCACCCTCGTTGCGCACGTAGGTCAGTTTGATCAGATACGGGATCAGATTGGTCGACTGCTGCTCGACCATGGCGACGCGCACCATGGCCTTGGAAATCTGATCAACGGCAAGAGCGATGAGCGCCGTGATTATGAAGACCCGGCCCGGATGGGCCAGGTCTAGCGGGACTCTTCGGCTTCCTTGCACTTGATGCACAAACTCGCGGTGGGAACGGCCTCGAGACGGGCTGCCGGAATCTCGGAGCCACAGCGCGCGCAGGTGCCGTACGTGCCGGCGTCCATGCGCGCAAGTGCCGCCTTGACTTCGCCTAGGAGGTCTCGCTCGTTCTCTTCAAACGTCATGTCCAACTCACGCTCGAAGGTCGCTGAGCCCTGGTCGGCCATGTGGTCGCGGTAGACGTTCTCCCCGCTCGCCTCCGACTGCGACTCGCGCTCGTGCCTATCAAGCTCGGCAACGTCGGCCTCGATCCGCGTCAAATCCTCCTGCAGCGCGAGCCTCAGCGCCGAGACGGTCTTGTCATCCAGCATTCCGGCTTCATCCTCCTGTGCGCGTGCCCGGCATTGAGGCCGGGCACGGGGGTCGTCTACATCCGAGTGTACCACCGGGCGCGCCGCGCCAATCGCAGCGACCGGCAGCGACGTGGCAGCTATTCCAGGCCCGCGAGTACACCCGCGCAACGCTCGCATACTTCGGGGCTGTTCGCATCGGTGCCGAGCTCTCGCAAGTTCCAACAGCGAGGGCACTTCTCGCCTTGCGCGGCCGTGATCCTGACCGCAACCTCGTCGCCAACACTCACATCGACCGCCGCGACGATGAACAGCTCGGCTAGTGCCGTCGCGCCGCGCGCCTCAAGGGCCGCCACGACGTCTGCCGGTGCCGTCAGGCTGACCGCAGCCTCCTGACTCTTGCCGATAACCTTGGCATTGCGAGCCTCTTCCAGCGCCTTGGTGACAGCCTCGCGCGCCGTCAGCACCGTCGCATAAGCGACTTCCAGCTCACCGAGATCCTCGGCGAACTCAAGCGTCGGCCAGTCCGAGAGGTGCACGCTCTTGGCATCTCGAAGCGCCTCGGGCATGAACAGCCAGACTTCCTCGGCAGTAAAGGAGAGGATGGGGGCCAGCACGCGCACGAGCACGCCCAGTATCGCCGAGAGAACCGTCTGCGCACTTCGGCGCGAGACGCTCGCGGGCGCGTCGGCGTAGAGGCGATCTTTGAGGACGTCGAGGTAGACGCCGGACAGGTCGCCCACGTAGTCGTAGATCGTGCGGAAGACAGCGTGGAAGCGCCACTCGTCATAAGCGGTCGTGACCTCGCGAAGCATCGTTGCGAGCTGGGCCATCGCGAAGCGGTCCAGCTCGGGCATCTGGGCAAGAGGGACCGAATCGGCCGTCGGATCAAAATCGTAGATGTTGGAGAGCAGGAACCTCAGCGTGTTGCGGATGCGGCGGTAGGCCTCGCTGGTGCGATCGATGATCTCGTCTGAGATGCTGACGTCTTGGCCGTAGTCCGCCGAGGCGACCCAGAGGCGCACGATGTCGGCGCCAGACTTGGCGATGACGTCGATTGGCGAAACCACATTGCCGAGCGACTTCGACATCTTGCGTCCGTTGCCGTCGACGATGAAGCCATGGGTCAGCACTGCGTCGAACGGCGCGATGCCGTACGCGCCGACGCTCGTGAGTAGCGAGGACTGGAACCACCCGCGGTGCTGGTCGGAACCCTCGAGGTACAGATTGGCCGGCCGGCTGAGCTCCGGCCGTGTCTCCAGCACGCTCGTATGCGAGCAGCCGGACTCAAACCACACGTCAACGATGTCGGTCTCGGGCTTGAGCTCTGGAGAGCCGCATCGCCCGCACACGGTGCCTACCGGCAAGTACTCGCTCGGCGCCTTGGTAAACCACGCGTCCGCGCCCTCTGCTGCGAACAGCTCCTCCACCGCCGAGAACGTCTCAGGTGTGGCCACCGTCTCGCCGCAGACCGCGCACTCGAAAACCGGAATCGGCACGCCCCAGGCGCGCTGGCGGCTGATGCACCAGTCCGGACGGTCGCCAACCATGCCGCCCATGCGGTTAATCGACCAGCCGGGAATCCACTCAACCCGATTGATCTCGCGCATCGTGGCCTCACGCAGATGCGTCGCCTCCATCGAGACGAACCACTGGTCGGTCGCGCGAAAGATCACCGGCTGCTGGCAGCGCCAGCAGTGCGGATAACTGTGCGTGATTTCCACGTCGGCCACAAGCGAACCACGCTCACGCAGCCACTCAACAATGACCGGATTGGCATCGTCGACCGAAAGCCCCTCAAATGGGCCGCCGCCGCCGTCAAACACGCCATTGTCGTCAACCGGCATCGGCATCGGCAGACCAAACTTCATGCCCACCAGATAGTCGTCCTCGCCGTGTCCGGGCGCCGTGTGTACCGCACCGGTACCGGTCGTGAGCTCGACGTGGTCACCAGTGATGATGACTCCGGTCAGGTTCTCGTGGACAGGGTGCGCGTAGAGCAGCCCGGCCAGATCACGGCCCTTGACACGCACCGGCTCACCGTCGGCGCCTGCCACGAAACCCCACGACTGCCAGCCGGCAACCTCGGCAACCGAAGCTGCAAGTGCCTCGGCCAAAACGATGACCTCGTCACCCACCACAACGCCCACGTAGTCGGCGTCCTCGGCAAGCGTCACGGCGGCGTTGGCCGGAAGCGTCCACGGCGTCGTCGTCCAGATGAGCACGCCGACAGGCAGACCCGCCGAGGAGAACGGCTCGACCTGCTCGGTGAACCTGAACTTGACGTAGATGCTTGTGCTGGTCTCGTCGGAATACTCTATCTCGGCCTCAGCCAGAGCGGTGTGGCAGCGCTTGCACCAATGGATCGGCTTGCGTCCCTTGTAGATGGCTCCAGCAGCGTAGAGCTGGGCAAATACCTTGACGTCACCGGCCTCGTAGCTGTGGTGGAGGGTGAGGTAGGGGTTCTCCCAGTCGCCGCGCACGCCGAGGCGCTTGAACTCCCCACGCTGCACGTCGATGAACTCCATCGCCCAGTCGCGGCACAGTTCGCGGAGCTTGGCCTGGGAGATCTTAGCCATCTTGTCGGGCCCAAGCTTCTTTTCGACCTGGTGCTCAATCGGCTGACCGTGGCAATCCCAGCCCGGAACGTAGGGCGCGCGGTATCCTCGCATCGATTTGTACTTGACGATGAGATCCTTGAGGACCTTGTTGTAGGCGGTGCCCATATGGATGTGGCCGTTGGCATACGGTGGGCCGTCGTGCAGGATGAATGTTTCAGCGTCGGCGCGCTGCGCCAGCGACTCACGATATACGTCGATCTCGTCCCAGTAGGCCAACCATTCAGGCTCGCGCGACGCGAGGTTGGCTCGCATCGGGAACTCCGTTTGCGGCAGGTTCATCGTCTGCTTGAAGTCGTTTGACACCGTGGATCATCCCTCTCCGGGAAAACTGTTTCCAAACCCGCTCTTAAAACAGTGCCTCGTCCGGCGCACCGAATGCCTGTCGGATCGCCGCATCGTCAACGCCGTCGATTCGCAGAATCTTGTGACGCGCACTTTCGCCCCGGACCACGCGCACCGATGACTTCGGCACGCCGAGCGCTTTGGCCACCACGACACAGACGGCGGCGTTCGCTTTGCCACCTTCAGGAGCGACCGTCACTCGGACACTGAGTTCGGCGCCCTTCCAGCCGCAAATCTCGTCACGCCCGCCTCGCGGTGTGACGTGGACAGCCAGATCGGCCATCAGAGCTAGTCGATCTCCTCGATGTCGAGGTCAGAATCGCGCTCACCAAAAACGTCAAAGCCGGGCAGCGCGAACTCCTCGGGATCAACAAGTTCGACAGGCCCGCTTGGAATCTCGGGCTCTCCGACCTCACCGAGTGTCACGCTTTGGACGAATCCTGACGCAGGGGGCTCGGCTACGTCGTCAAACCCGACGACGGTCTCCAGAAGCATCGTCGCTTGCGGGTCCACTATGGACTGCTCGGGCTCGGGTGCTGCGAAAACAGCCTCGACGGGAACCTCGGCGGGCCTCACATCGACAGCGCTAACACCGTCGCCTGTCTCGCCGAGCAGAATGTTGACGTCGTCGGGGAGAGTCACCTCGCTCACCGCACTCATCTGCGCCTCGAGCAGAGCCCGGAAACGAGCGCGGAAGTCCTCCTCGGCCTGCTTGATCCGGACGAGCTCATTGGCCACAGCCTGGCGCTTCTGAAGCGCGCTGTGCACAAGCTCCTTTGACTTGAGCTCGGCGTCACGAAGCATGGTAGCGGCCTCCGCACCCGCTCTAGCCACGATCGCCTCGGCCGACTGCTGTGCAGCGACCATCGTGTTGTTCAGCGTGGCTTCCATCGCCTGATAGCCGCGCACGCGCTCGTTGGCTGCATCCAGCTTCTCGTTGTAGTCAATGTTCTCCTTGAAGAGACGCTCGAACTCGTCGGCGACCTCATCAAGGAACTGATCGACCTGCTCTTCGTTGTAACCGCGCAGCGAGTGGCCGAACTCCTTGTGGTGGATGTCCAGAGGAGTGAGCTTCATCGGTGGTCCCTTCCTTGGCGTAACAATCGACCGTTCCTACAACTAGATGCTACCCGATGATAGCTAATGGAGCAGGCTCGCCAACCAGCCGACGAGAAAGTTTAGAAGAATGATCGCGATAATAGGCGAAAAATCCATCCCCCCCATAGGCGGGATGAAGCGACGGAACAGGCCGAGATACGGCTCGACCAAACTAGCCAACACACGGTATACATCCTGAACCGTGGCACCATTCATGGGAAGCCAGGACATAAGAACGTAAGCGATGATGAGGAGTCCGTAGAACTGCCCCACGCCTCGGACGACACCCGCCAGATCTATCACGATCCGAGCTCCTCAGCGCGCTTAATGTTAGCGGCCACAGCATCTGCGAACGCTGCCCGCAGACCGGAAGCCTCAAGCCGCTGGATTGCGGCGATTGTTGTACCCCCAGGACTCGAAACGCCCTCGATGAGCGCCTCGGGGTGCTGACCTGTCTCCTCGAGCAGTACGGCCGTGCCGCGCATCGTCTGGATCGCCAGCGCCTGCGCCACCTCGCGCGGGAGACCCTCAGCAACGCCAGCGCGCGCAAGCGAATCGACAACGAGCGCGAAGTACGCGGGGCCCGAACCGGAGATCGCCGTGGCCACGTTCTGGAAGCGCTCCTCGACAACGACCGCGCGGCCTATCTGCGCGAAGAGTGCTCGGACCAGATCGACCTCTTCTTCAGTCGCATCACTGCCCCCGCTGATGACCGCCATTCCCTCCCCGACCATTGCCGGAGTATTGGGCATCACGCGAACAACGGCGGTGCCCACAGGAAGCAGCGACTCGAGACGCGCGCACGAGAATCCGGCCACGATTGAAACAACCAACGCGTCAGCCAAGGCCGCCGACAGGCCCTCAAGCACAGCCTCGGCGATTTGCGGCTTGACGGCGATAAGCGCGACGGAAGTCGGCAGAGCCTGCTCGGCACCCGAGACGCACGCGACACCCAGCGAAGTCGAGAGCGTCTCCCGCCGCTCGGCATCTGGCTCAGCGACCGTGATGGCACCTGCCGAGACAACTCCGGACTTCAGAAGCCCGGCGACGATTGCCTCACCCATTCGCCCGCCGCCGACAACGGTCATCGTGCCTTCGAAGCGGAATCCCTCTGTCATGTCCGCATCCCTGAAGCCGTCGTCACTGGCTGAACAGGCCGGTGTCACGCAGACGGCGACGGTCGGCATCGGAGACCTCGATGTTGTGCGGGGTCAACATGAACACCTTGTCGGACACCTTTTGCAGGCCGCCGTCCAGTCCGTAGGTGAGCCCTGATGCGAAGTCGAGGAGCCGCTTGGCAAGATCGGGAGGAGTGGCCGACATGTTCATGATGACCGGCGTGCCCTGCTTGAACTTGTCGGCGATGCTCTGGGCCTCAGTGAAGCTCTTGGGCTCCACGATATGCATCTTCATGTTCGCCGAGACCGGCGTAACCGAAGCGGCGCCGGTCGGGACGCTGCGAAGCGAGGAAGCGGATCCGCCGCCGCGCGCGCGCTCAAGATCGGGACCCCGGTCAAGCCGCTTGACGGCACCCGGATGGGCGCCTGATCCGTACGGGGACTCGTAGGACGCCGCGTCGCGACGTGGCTCGGGGCCGACGTCAAGACCGTCGTCATCTTCTTCGTCGTCGTAGTACTCGTCGTCCCAGTCGTCTTCCAGACCGAGCCTGACCTTCATCTGATGCCACAGACCCACAGCCATCTCCTCTGGTCTAAAGGGACGCTACTTTCCAAAGATGGCGCCACCGACTCGCACGATGGTCGCGCCCTCCTCGACGGCCACCCTGAAGTCGTTGCTCATTCCCATCGAGAGTTCGGTTAACTCTACACCATTTAGGGGCATCCCCATCAGGGACTCGCGCAGCTCGTAGAGCTCCCGAAACACGGGCCGCGCGTCCTCCGGTCGGCCGAATGGAGCCATCGTCATAAGCCCTCGAACCTCGACATGGGGCATCGATGAAGCCTGAACGAGTGCCTCTCGGACGTCGTGGCAACCAAAGCCGTGCTTTGTGCCCTCACCTGAGACGTTGACCTGCAGAAGCACTGGCTGAATCACATCGGCCTGCTCGGCACGCTTGGATATCTCGGCGAGTAGGTGCGACGAGTCAACGGAGTGGATCAGGCACGCTCGGCCGATGATGTCTTTGACCTTGTTGGTTTGAAGCGACCCGATGAAGTGCCAGCTCACGTCCGGGAACAGCCCGTACTTGCCGATGAACTCCTGCACGCGGTTCTCGCCAAAATCGCGCGCACCGGCGTCGATGGCCATGCGTATCTCGGAAATCCCCACGGTTTTGGTGACCACGACGAGGGTGACGTCGTCAGGCCCTCGCCCGGACACATCGGCTGCGTCGTGGACCTGTCGTCGGACTAGTTCGAAGCGTGAAGCGATCGGCGTCACGTGATTACTCCGCGCCCGGATCGGCCGCCGCATCCTCATGGGACGATTCGCGCTCACCTGTGATCAGGTAGGCGACACGCTCGCCAATGTCGACGGCGTTATCCGCGATGCGCTCGAGGTGACGGCTGGCGAGCACCATCAAAGACGCCCATTCGATGTCGTCCTCGTCGTGCAGTCGGCCGAGCTCGCGGAAGAACTGCTTGTAGAGGTGGTCGATCGGCTCATCAAGCTCAGGAAGCTTGCGCGCCAGATCGAGGTCCCGGTTCTCCAGCGCCTCACGCGTCGCATCCAAAACGCGATAGACCAGATTGCCTTGGGCCTGAATCAAGTCGAGCAGGGTTTGAGGACCCCGGCGGTCGGCAGTGCGCTTGGCGGCCTTGGCGATACTGACCGTGAGATCGGCCATGCGCTCCAAGTGGATCGCGATATAGGCAAGCGACTGAAGCAGACGTAGGTCACGAGCGACAGGGAACTGCGTTGCGATGGTCTCTAGGACGCGCTCCTCGACACCTACACAACGCACGTCCATTTCGTCGTCGCGCGCGATGACCTTGTCGGCCAAGTCAACGTCGCCAGCGACGAGAGACGTGACAGCGTCTCGAGTGTTGACCGCGACCGTCGCCAAAATGCCGACGACCTCGCCGTGGATGTCCTTGAGTTCCTGCCTGTACTGCTCGCGCATCGCTGTACCGTCCTCTTCGTGCCTCGACCTGGTCAATATCTGAGTATAGCCGCCAAGATCATCACCGCTGTGGTGAGTTTGTTACATACGGTGGCTCGTGGGAGTCCGCTATCGTCCTGCAACAGTGCCCCATCGCAATCGCTAGCCGAAACGACCGGTGATGTAGTCCTCGGTCCGTTGATCACCCGGACTGGTGAAGAGTTCATTCGTGCGGCCAAACTCCACCATGACCGCCGGCTCCCCCGCGACCTCTTGCAGGAAGAAGGCGGTGAAGTCGCTGACACGAGCAGCCTGTTGCATGTTGTGCGTCACAATCACAATGGTGACGGTGTCCTTGAGCTCCGCCATGAGGTCTTCGATCTTCTGGACACTCGTGGGGTCAATCGCCGAGCATGGTTCGTCCATCAGCAACACCTCAGGCTGTACCGCCAAGACGCGCGCGATGCACAGTCGTTGCTGCTGTCCGCCCGACAAGGCCAGACCGTTCTTGCCCAAGATGTCCTTGACCTCTTTCCAGAGGTTCGCACGCTTCAGAGAGTCCTCAACGATGTCGTCGAGCTCCGACTTGCGAACTCCGCCCTGAAGCCGGGGTCCATAGGCCACGTTGTCGTAGATGGACTGCGGAAACGGGTTGGGCTGCTGGAAGATCATCCCGACCCGGCGGCGGAGATCAACCGGATCGACTCCCTGACCGTAGATGTCGGCGCCATCGATACGCATGAGCCCCTCGACGCGCGTCTCGGGAATCAGGTCATTCATCCGATTGATGCAGCGCAGGAACGTCGACTTACCACAACCGGACGGGCCGATGAACGCTGTAGTCGCCTTTGACCTGATGTCGACGGTGATTCCCGTCAACGCGTTGAAGTCGCCGTACCAGAAATTCAGGTTCCTGACGTCGACCTTGACCGGCCCCGCTTCAGTGGGCGCAGCGTGCGTATTGAGCTGGACGGCCATGGTCACACCTTCCGATAATGTCGAAGAATCCATCGGGCACTCAGGTTGAAGCCGAGAATCATCACGATGAGCAGAAGCGCGGTCCCAAAGGCCGCCGGCAGGTTGATGCCTTCCACGGCGAGTAGGTACAGGTGCACCGTCATGGGCCGACCCGAGTCAAGAGGGGTTGTCGGCAGATTCACGGCCTGTCCCATCGTGTAGAGGACCACCGCCGTCTCGCCAACTGCGCGACCCATCGCAAGCACGATTCCCGTGATGATGCGTGGTGCGGCGGCCGGCAATACGGTGCGCCGCACCACCTGCCACTTGGTCGCACCCAGACCATAGGCGCCCCAGCGCATGTACTTGGGGACGGCCCGAATAGCCTCTTCGGTCGCACGCATGATGATAGGCAGCATGAGCAGCGATAGCGCCAGCGCCGCCGAGATCATCGAAAGCCCCATCCCCATCGCCTCGACAAACAGGGCGAATCCGAACAGGCCCATCACGATTGAGGGAACGCTGGAGAGTGAGTCGGCAGCAAAACGGATCGTGTTGACGATTCGGCCCTGAAACGCGTACTCCGCGAGGTAGACCGCGGCGAGCACAGCGATTGGCGTCGAGATGAGCATGGCGAGTGCCGTGACGTAGATCGTGGACACAATCGTGGGCCAAATGCCGCCCTCGGCATTGACGCCTCTTGGCCAGGTGAAGATAAATGCCGGAGAGATTACGCGGATGCCGTTGACAAACACGTAGAGCAGCAGCGCGCCCAAGACGGCGACGGTGAGCATCGCCGCGAACCACAGCACTCCAATTGCGATCCTGTTGGTGATTGTTCGGTTCACGAGCTAATCCCTCAACCTCGACAAGAGGCGTACACTTGCAACCAGAAGCATCGAGAAGACAAAGAGCATCGCTGCCATCGCGAAGAGCGCCGTTCGATGCAGCCCCACCGCATAGGGCATGTCCATCACAATCTGGCTCGTCATGGTGGCAAGCGGGGCAAAGATACCTTTGGGAAACACTGGAGCGTTGCCGACGACCATCAGTACCGCCATCGTCTCGCCTATCGCTCGTCCCATTCCCAAGATGATGGCATCGATAATCCCGATCTTGGCAGCAGGGATGACGACCTTGTAGATCGTCTGCCACTGCGTCGCCCCCATCGCATAAGACGCTTCGCGGATTCCCTCTGGGATGGACCGGAGCGCATCCTCGGATAGCGCGGCAATCGTAGGTACGATCATGATCGCCAAGACGATCCATGCGGTGAAAGCACCGAATCCCAAGGTCATCGAGAACTGCGCAATGAGAGCACGCAAGAAGATGATGCCGAAGAAGCCGTAGACCACAGACGGTATACCCGCCAAGAGCTCGACTGCAGGCCTCACAAACGCGCGAACGCGTGGCGATGCGACATCGGATAGGAACACCGCAGTTCCGACCGCCAATGGAGTACCGAGTGCCAGTGCACCGAGCGTGACAAGCACTGTTCCGGCGATAAGCGGGAGAATCCCGAATACCTTGGATGACGATGACCACTCCGTGCCGCTGATGAACTTCCAGAACCCGTAGTCCGTGAAGATCGGCAGGGCTTTCCATCCGACGAACACAAAGATCAGCGCAACGGCCAGAACAAAGGCAAACGCACACATGAAGAACAGCGCTTGCAGCAGCCATTCCTTGACGTAGGTAGACCTCGACACGAGCTGGAGGCTTTTGGTCACCTTGGGAGCATCCTGGCTCATTTCGAGCCCCCCTCGGCAATCGGGATGAAACCGGCGTCAACGACAACGCCCTTCTGAACGGCATCGGAGAGAACGAACTCGATGTAGCGCTTAGCCGCGCCTTGAGGCTGACCCTTGGTGAAGAAGTGAAGGGTGCGCCCGATAGGATAGGTTCGGTCGGCCACGCTCTTTTTGCTCGGCGTCACGCCGTCTATCGACAGAGCTTTCACGCGAACGTCCGTGAATCGAGGCTCCACGAACCCGAGGGAAATGTATCCGATAGCGCCCGGAGCACGCGCCACCACATCACGCACCTGCCCAGTACCCGGCAAGACCGCTGCTGCCGGATCAAAGGGCACGTCTTTCATGACGATCTTCTTAAAAGCCTCGCGCGTGCCTGATGCCTCATCGCGATTCACGAGGTCGATACGGCGGTCAGCACCGCCGACCTCGCTCCAGTTGTGGATCTTGCCCGCGAAGATGTCCCGCAACTGAGCCATCGTAAGGTTATCGACCCCGTTTGCCGGGCTGACGATCACCGCGATCCCGTCGTAGGCCACCGGGGTGTCCACAAGGCCGAGCGGACCCTCCTCCGGCTTCAGGTCTCGCGAGGAAGTCCCGATGTCAGCGGTTCCAGCCGAGACCGCTTCAATACCCGCCGACGAACCCAACCCCGAAACGAGAACTGACACCTGCGGATCTTTCAGATGGAAAGCCTCTCCTGATTGTTCGGAGATGGGAAGAAGCGTCGTGGATCCGCTGACGCTGAGCTGCTCAGTACGCTGTGAGTTCGTGGTGCAGCCCGCGAGCGGGACCATAAGCAGAGTCAGGCCAAGGAGAATCGCAACTAGGGGCGAGGAAGAATGCAGGCCAACGCCGAGTGACGCCCCGTCCGACCGCCCTCGGCGCGGTACGAGAAGAAGCGGTCGGTGGTCTCGGCGGTACACGTCCCGAGACGAGCGATGTTGCACGGCGCAACTCCTGCACGGTCAAGGCTGGCAGACACTACGGCGTCGAGGTTAAGTCCCCCCGATGCGGCCCGCGCAAGAGTACCAAACGCGTAAACGAATTGCGACATGACTTCGGGGCTCACCTGATAGTGGCACGCACCGATATGCGGGCCGATGTAGACGGTGACCGTCGAGGGCTCGCAACGGGCGACGCGCGCAAGTTCGAGCGCGGCCTTGCCCGGCAGCGAGGACAGCGCGCCCCTCCAGCCCGCGTGCACGACCGCGACCGCGGGACCGGGCGCTACAAGGATGATCGGCACGCAGTCGGCAAAGCACAGGGCGAGCGGGACGCCTGCTTCGCGCGTGATGAGCACGTCGGTTCCCGCGAAGGCGGGACGCCCCCCGCCAGCAAACGCGCCCGACCCCGCATCGGCGGCTCGTACGAGAGCGATTCGCTCCCCATGCACCTGCTCGGCCATGGTCAGCTGTTCGCGAAACGCGTCGAGCCCGAGGGCGTCGAGCATGCGGCGTCGGTTCTGGTCGACTGCAACGGGATCGTCGCCCACGTGAGATCCGAGGTTGAGACTGTCGAACGGGGCCTGGCTGACACCGCCTCCGCGCTCGGAGAACCCTACGACAACGCCCGAAGCGCTCAAGAGCACCTCGTCGGTCCACACCCGGGCCGAATGCGGCGAATCTGATTCACGCAGAGAAAGTGCGGAAACCATGCGTGCGCCTCCGATTAGTGGGAATACATGGGGTAGCAGTGAATGCCCTCGCGTCTAGGGTATCTAATGCGAAAGTGCCCGTCACGAAACGAACCGACATGGAGGGGACGCAATGGACAAGATCGACTTGGGGCGAGCGTTCAAAGCGCCGTTTGCCGACACCGAGTGGGTCAAGAAGACCCTAATGGGCTGGCTGTGGATGCTTCTCGGAGTTACCAGCCCTGCGGTATACGGCGCTCAGTTGGAGTACATCAAGAACGTCTCCGAGGGCCGAGAAGATCTTCCAGACTGGAGTGATTTTGGCAGCAAGTGGATCAAGGGCTTTCTGCTCTTGGTGGCAGGGCTCATCTACTTCTTGCCGGTAATAATCCTCGGATTCGTCTTCGCGATCCCCGTCATCATTGCTGCAGTCTCGGGAAGCAACGGCATGGGAGGACTGGCTGCTGGCGGAATGTGCATTTTCTGGCTCTTCGCCATCGTCTATTCCATCGGCATCGCGATTCTCTTCTACGGCGCAACGGTTAACTACGCACTCAAGGGAGACTTCGGCGCCTTCTTCCAGTTCAGCGAGATTCTCGCGCGGGTTCGCGACGGCTCTGGCTACTTCGCCGCATGGCTGTGGGCCATCGTCGTTTCCTTTGCCGCAAGCATCGTGATGAGCATTCTGATGGCGACCTTCATCGGCTACATAGCGGTGCCTGCGGTCTCCTATCTCAGCATCATGATCACGGCCCACTTGTTCGGTCAGTGGGCTGCCAGGTCCTACGGCGTCCAGCAGGTTGCCACGCCGGTCGGTGTTCCGGGCTACATGCCGCCCGCAGGTAGCTACGCGCCGCCAGCAGCTCCGGTACCGCCGGTATACGCTCCCCCGGCTCCTCCAGTTGCGCCTGCGACTCCGGCTGCTCCACCGGCGTATGTGCCGCCCGCTCCGCCCGTCGCCCCGACCGCGCCTCCGGTAGCTCCCCCAGCTCCACCAGCGCCCCCGGCAGAGCCTCCCGCGGGTACGGATTCTCCGGCCATCTAGAATCCTCACCGTCACTAACCAAACAGGCCCCCCGACTTCTTGTCGGAGGGCCTGTTCTTCGTGCATGAGAATTCATATCACCAGTCGCAGGGCTCGAGGCGCATGTCCCCAGACATGAAAGGACCCGGTGGCGACGAGGTCGCGCCGTCGTCGCCACCGGGTCCAAACTGAAAGATCAGCTAGAAGGTGCGTTTCTTGAGGAATGCGGGGATGTCGAGCTCAGTCTCTTCTAGAGGCTCAAACGATGGCATGAATGGCGCGTCACCTTCTTCATCAGAAGCCGCAAACGCCATCGTCTCCTGCTTCTTGCGACCATTGAAGCCGGTCGCAATCACGGTGACGCGAATCTGATCCATCATCGAGTCATCGATGACCGCGCCAAAGATGATGTTGGCGTCAGGTGCGCCCGCCGCTGCGACAACTTCGGCAGCTTCGTTGACCTCGAAGAGGCCCAGATCGCTACCACCACAGATAGACAGCAATACGCCGGTAGCACCCTGAATCGAGGACTCGAGCAGCGGGCTGGAAATCGCAGCGGAGGCCGCGTCGTGTGCGCGGTTGTCGCCCGTCGCCAACCCAATGCCCATCAACGCTGACCCCGCGTCCGCCATGATCGTGCGAACATCAGCGAAGTCGAGATTGATCAGACCCGGGACGGTGATGAGGTCGGTGATGCCCTGCGTGCCCTGCCGGAGAATGTCGTCGGCAATACGGAAAGCGTCCAGAATCGACGTCTTCTTCTCGGCAACTTGGAGCAGGCGATCGTTGGGAATGATGATCAGCGTGTCGACCATGTCACCAAGACGCTTGATGCCGTCCTCGGCCTGAAGGGCGCGCTTGCGACCCTCAAAAGCGAAGGGACGCGTGACGACGCCCACTGTGAGGGCACCGATCTCCTCTTTGGCGATCTGCGCGATGACGGGAGCAGCTCCAGTTCCCGTGCCACCACCCTCACCAGCCGTGATGAAAACCATGTCAGCGCCCTGAAGCGCTTCTTTGATTGCGTCGCGGTTCTCCTCGGCAGCCTGGAAACCGACATCCGGGTCAGCCCCGGCACCGAGTCCCTTGGTGAGATTGACACCGACGTGGACCTTATAGTCCGCATCTGACATGAGAAGCGCCTGGGCGTCAGTGTTCACCGCAATGAACTCAACACCCTTGACGCCAGCCTCGACCATGCGATTGATGGCGTTGGTTCCCCCACCACCGACACCGACGACCTTGATGACTGCCAAGTAGTTTGCACCTGTATCGAGCATATCTCGCCTCCCACGTAAACCGGTCAGAGTAGCTACCCTAAACCTCAAGTTGACCGTTACTGTACGGGTGGAACGCTCAATCTTCGCATAAACCTTACCCCCAGTGCAAGGGGTCTGTAACATCTTCTTTCATCCGGGCGTATCTCAGTGCCGAACACAGAGTAGATAGTGTGGTCAGTTCCCGACTTCAAGATTTCGCCACGTGGGTCGGTCAACGACACGCACGTTGATGTACACGAGCTTCTTCTCTTTGCCAAGTATCTGCCGGACTCTCAAATCCTTGGTGGCAATGTCGTCAGCGCTGCCCACGAACACTTGGATGTCGTCCGTAAGAATGAGAGCGGTCTTGTCCACCGTGGGGGCCGACACCGTCTTGACTCTCCCCCGCAGCTCCGGACTCAGACCGGCGATGACCGCGAGCGCGTTCTTGAGCTCCTTTGAACTCGTGACCGTTCCGGCGAGCGGAACGGCACCGGGCGCTTCTCGGATGGCGGGAACAGCTGTGGTGTCCTCGGCACTTCTGCGGCCGAGCCAGTGGCCATCGGAGGATATGAGCCAGAGCTCGGCACCACCGGCGTCCACTAAGGCGATGGGAGTTCTCTCGACGATGTCGATCCTTACCGTTTTCGGGACGGAGCGTGTCACCGTAGCCGTCGCGATCCAGGGATTGGCCCTGAGGCGTGCGAGAATCTGTGACTTGGGAAGCTTGGGAAGGGTCGCACCTGCGGGAATCGCAGCTGACGCGAGCACCGACTCGGTCGTCAGTCGACTCGTACCGGTCACGACCACAGACTTGACCGGCAACAGCGGAGCACTCCACAGCGCCCCTAGTCCCCAGATGACTCCGGCCGCCACCACCACGACCGCCACCGCGAAGGCACCGCGACGACGTGCAATCGAGCGCTTGCGCCTGTCGCGCTCATCGCGCTTGTTGTTGGCGTGGCGTCGACCAGCCTGTGAAGGCTTCGCGGCC
>Ga0194044_10000850_pt1 | contig 15303 bp, 16 predicted proteins | sample JunL4417m_MetaG_FD_155460 | JGI IMG/M metagenome (GOLD analysis project Ga0194044, IMG submission 155460) | Anoxic zone freshwater microbial communities from boreal shield lake in IISD Experimental Lakes Area, Ontario, Canada - Jun2016-L442-17m | ecosystem: Environmental > Aquatic > Freshwater...
CATAAAATATATCTTTCTTCTTAATGTTATCCAGCTGTACTTTTATATCTTTATTTATAGTTTCTAAAATAAAATCATTCAATTTATCATGTAACTTTCCTCTTGGTCCAAATTCTACTTCAACACCACAACCAACATCCTTTGTCAGCGGTCCCTTTATACTAGATCTCTTTGATGACCAGATTACTATATTGTCCACTTCAAGAGAACACGCAAGAAATATATTTTCAATGGTTGGCTTGGTTATAATAACAAACACTCCGGTATCTGATTTTGTAGTATGCAAATCTATCGTATAATTAAATCTCTGAGATATATTAATAATTTCCGCAGCTCTTTTTTCTTCATAAGTATTGCTAGAAGAATCACCAGGCGAAGCTCTATTCAGGTCAACATCTATGTATCTTTTACCCTTAGGGAATGCCACCTCGTTCCCAATTATCCAATCACTTTTATTCTTTTTTATAAGTCTGTCTAATTCTTTTAAAACCTTAATACTTTCTACTTCATCACCATGAGTTGCACCAATAAACAATACATTATTTCGTACCATTTTTTATCCTAGAAAGAATGTTATTTACTGCTTCCTCACCATCTTTAGCTGTTTCTATAAAAACCCTTTTTCTTGCGTCAATAAATGTGTTAGCAAGCTTCTCAGACCAACCTCCAGTTTTATCAATAACACAAATAGGAATATTTGCCTGATATGCAATAACCATTTCAGTTAAAGTTCCTGATCCACCATTTAACGCAATTATACCGTCACAACTTAAAACCAAAGCTGTTTCCCTACCACCACCCCTAACAAGACCACTAGCAATAACTATATCAACATTATCCTTCTCATAAATATCTAATCCTTTATCATATGTTACTCCTACAGTAATACCACCCGCTTTTTTTGCGCCCCTACAAGCAGCTGTTGAGAGAGAATCGTAATCTTTTTCAGCACCAAATATTAAGGCACAATTATTTTTCGCCACATAAAAACCTACCTCTTCAGCGATTTTTTCGAGATTTTTACTATATTTTAGGTCGGATGCAGAACCCATCACACCAATTTGTATCTTACGCGTGTTTTCCATCGTCAATAATTATACACTCCATTAGCTATATCAGGCAAGACTCCAGACACCGATATTAGATAACCTATAATATTATTAGTCATTTATAGTATGGGGTTATTGACTACGATAACATTTTGGCATATGATTTACCCATCTATCGACAGGAGGAGTTCATTAAAATGTCGAGTACTGAAACGAAAGAGGTGGTAACGGAACCTCATCATGCTGAGACAAAGCGTGAGTTCATTCTCACGTCCGACCTTCGAAGAGAGGTAATGTGGTTGAATAAGCTTATGCCCAACAAGCGGCCTATCGATACACTTTACCTCAAGCAATTTGAGCAGGCTATCGCCGATAAGTTGGCGACCATCCTAGACAGTAATATTGAGGTTGTTTCGTTGCAATTCTCTTTTTTAGAGGAAAGCATCGAGCGGATCCTTGACGAGCGTCGTTATCGTAGCGATAAATTTTTCCGCGTCAACGCCTCGCGTGAATTGAATATCCACGGTGCCTACAACCTAGATATGACGAGACTTGCAAATCACCGTGGTGAGCATCTTGGACACGGTTCACGCTCTCACGCCCAACCACTAGCCGACCAATTCATAATGATACGCAAGGAGGCCAATGGTCGTCCTGTCGTCTTCATAGATGACGGAACTTTCAAGGGTACCACAGTCAAACGTATCGTTGACGAAGCGGGTATCAAACTAGAGGCGGTTGTAGTTGGAATAGCTTTCCCAGGCGCCAAGGCTAGTCTGTTAGACCATCATGCTACCGGTCAATACCTAGATCCCGATCGTATTATCTCAGTAAAGGATTTCGTAAATCCCCTCGATTGGGTTCCTATGCACGACTTCCTGCCGTTTTTTGTTGGATGTGGCAAAGTCTACGGTCACCAAGACGGCGTTCCTTATTACAACGATGAGGGTTTCCACTACTGCATTCCATACATCGAACCCTTCACAAGAGGAAAGATGGGAGATTGGGCAAGTATTGAAGACCCTATCAAGGCTGTGGCTTTCTCGAAGTTCTGTCTCGAACAGGACATTGAACTTTTCAGATACATTGAGGAATACTGCAATAAGAAGGTCCTAATCAACGATCTCGTCGGTAAAGACCTTATACCGAGTATCGGCCTTCCATTCGAGAGGGCAACCGACTCCACCAACCCCGTGCATGCGACCCTTGTTGACACAAAAATGAGGGTAATCGACTTTCTCGACGCGTCACTCCAAAAGATTGACTAAAATCTTCGCCGGTTCCGGCAACGGAATCTGCTCAACATAGTTACATTCTGCCCCGCCTTCACCGGCGGGGCATCTCGTTCTAATTAAAAAGCGCTGAGGGTTCAGCGCTTTTACGGACATTATGGTCTTGGATCGGAGCGAAGTAGCGAATAGATGAAGAAGTCTCTAGGAACACCGTTGTGGACCTTGTATCCACGCAGCTTTCCTTCCTGCATAAAGCCTAGTCGTTCCGGTACTCCTCCGCTCTTGTTGTTGTCAACATCCCGGATGAGTTCCAGTCTGTTCACCATCGGGTCATCAAAGACAACATCGATCAATTTGGATACTGACTTAGTCATAATCCCGTTGCCCTCAGCGGACTTCACCAACCAGTAGCCAATCTCTGCTATACGATTCTTGCTGTCAATCTGGTTGAGCCCAACCAAACCAACAATCTTGCCTTGATAGCGGATAGACAGATCGTAACCGACACCTTTCTTGCGTTTTTTGACGCTGTCCTTAATGAACTTCAAAGTGTCATTGACTTCCTTAGTAAACTCCGGGAAGTCTAGCCATCTCTGAAGATGGTCATGATTGGCCTTGATGAGAGCAAATATCTCACCAGCGTCTCTTGGTTTGAGAACACCTAATGTGATATCTTTTGTTACTTCTATGTTTTTTGTTGTGAACATTTTCTTACTCCTTAAAGGATCGAGTTAATAGATATTCTAAACCTTATTCAAGTATTAATCAATACTCCGACACATCTTTTTACTTACTGATTTTTATCTTCAGATTATCAAGGATAGTTACCCAGTCTTCGGCTGGATCAGATTGATTTAATTCAGAAATTCCGGCGGATTTTTTGATTTCCTCGGCTCGTTTTTGGATAAGAGCTAAAACATCACCTTGTGCGCTATAAGATAGAACTGCTGTTTCACCAACTCTGAGGCCGACTTTTTTGCGTGAATCCTGAATTCCACGAACTATTTCGCGCAACATTCCTTCTTCTTTGAGCTCGGCTGTTAATTCGACGTCCAGACATACTTGAGCCTCACCAAGCTCTGTACACGCAAAGTTACTACGACTGTTTTCAACTAATTCCACCGACTCGACATTTACCTCACTTTTTAACAAGTCTATTAAATCGGGCGAGTTTGACAGTAAACTTAAGCCTTTGATTGAAACTTTTGCGAGCTTTTGGCGAAGCGAATGGCCGGCATCGGCACGCAGCATATGCACCGCCGAGGCAGCTTGTCTTGCCTGATCCATCTGCTCAAGCAATTTCTTGTTCCCCTCGATTTTACCCATATCGGCATCGGGATAGTTCTGTAAATGCACCGAATCTCCATCGGCAGTTAGCGCTCGATAAATAGATTCTGCCGAGAACGGCAATATCGGTGCTACGGCCAAACTAAACCTTTTTAAAACTCCAAACAAAGTATTTAAAGCGTCGGTATCCCCCTCAACAAACCTATCTCTTGAGCGGCGGATGTACCATGTCGACAAATCCTCAATAAACGGTCTGATTGCTCTTGTGGCTACCGGAAACTGGTAAGTATCAAGGCCTTCTTTGATTTGACTAATTAGCTCTTCGAGTCGTGTCTCAATCCAAACATCAAGAATATTTTTGGATTTAGTGTTCTCGCTATCGCTCGAACGATATACTTCGTCGTTTTTTACATTGGTGTCACTCGTACTATCAGAGAGATTGCTTCGCTCCGCTCGCAATGACATATCAGAAGTATCGCTTGACTCAAAGTTATTAGAGAGATTGCTTCGTCCTGCACCGGACGGTGCGGGGCTTTGTCGTTCCACTCCTCGCAATGACGGATTATTAGGTTCAAAGTTATGCAAATTAGCGTACGTCACAAAATATCGATAAGAATTCCACAAGATATTAAGCAATCGATATTCTTCTCTAATATCATCCTCGCTGATAGAAGTATCTTCGCCGTTCATAATCTTGCTGTTCATAAAATACAATCTGAGCGACTCTGCTCCGAACTTTTCGATTGTCCCCTTGGGATCAGGGTAGTTACCGTATGATTTGCTCATCTTGCGACCATCCGTTCCTCCTAGCACTCCTGTGACTACAACATTTTTAAAAGCGTTCTTTTGAAATAGAGCATGAGATAAAACATGCAAATAATAAAACCAGCCTCTTAATTGTCCGGTATACTCAACGATAAAATCACAGGGCAAACTCTTCTCAAACTCTTCTTTGTTCTCAAAAGGATAATGGAATTGCCCATAAGGCATAGAACCTGACTCAAACCAGCTGTCAAAAACTTCCTTGACCCGATGAGCTTTTTTGCCACTTGGCGTTGTTATCTCGATATTATCAATATCAGGTCGGTGAAGCTCACCAATCTTTTGGCCTGATAACTTTTCGAGCTCTTCAATTGAGCCGACAACAACCATTTCGCCATCATCAGTCTCCCAAACAGGAATCGGCGTACCCCAATAACGGGTTCGTGAGATTGACCAATCCGGCGCATTCTCAACATTGTAGGCAAAACGACCTTCTTTGAAATATTCCGGTACCCAATTGATATCTTTGTTCCCCTCAAGTAATTCCTGTCGAAGCGGTTCGATTTTGACATACCAAGCAACTTGGGATTTATAGATCAAAGGCGTACTACAGCGATGGCAGTGTGGATATGAGTGAGTTATTGTTTTCTGGTCAAACAACAATTGTCTGTTCTTCAAATCTTCAATAATCAAATTATCTGCCTCTTTGTAGCGCAACCCTGCCCACGGCTTAGCTTGTTCAACAAATTTACCCTCGTCATCAAGCGACAGGATTATCGATAAGCCTTCTTTGTCCCCAAGAGTCGTATCATCTTCGCCAAATCCCGGTGCGATATGAACTATCCCCGTACCGTCATCCAAGGTAACAAAATCAGCTGCATAAACGTGATAATCCTTATCCTTGGTCTCAAAATATTTGAAAAGCGGCTCATATTCCTTACCAACCAACTTTTCACCCTTAAAGTCTTCAACAATTTCATCCAGCCCAAACTCCTCTAATCTTGATTTGGCTAAAATATAAAACTTGCCGTCTTTTTTGACTTTGGCATAATCGGCATCGGCCTTGACTGCTAAGGCCAGATTGGCAGGCAGTGTCCAAGGAGTAGTTGTCCAAGCCAGCAAGAACGCATCATCGTCTTTGAGCTTGAAGGCAACAGTAATCGCCGGATCCTCAACCATTTTGTAGGTGTCGTCATCCATCGTAACTTCAAACTTGGATAGGGGAGTTGCGCATCTTGAACAATACAATGAAACACGGCGACCCTTGTAGATTAACTCTTTGTCATAAAGTTGCTTAAAAGCCGAGATAACTGTCTCCATAAACGGCAAAGAGTCGGTTCGATAAGCATTATCCATATCAACCCAGCGGCCAATATGATCAATATACCAACGCCACGCGCTTGAGCCTTCGCTGACATAGGTTCGGCAAGCCGTCACAAACTTGTCTATCCCATAAGTTTCGATATCACGCTTGGACTTTAGCCCTAGCTGTTTTTCTACCTGATTTTCAGCCGGCAAACCATGACAGTCCCAACCCCAAACTCTGCGAACATATTTACCCTTCATAGTCTGGTAACGCGGGATTATATCTTTGGCAATACTAGGCAGCAGTGTTGCGTAATGTGGCAGACCGGTAATAAACGGCGGTCCATCATAAAATGAATAAATATCGTCCTTGGGATTCTTTTCAAGTGATTTTGCAAAGACTTGGTTTTCCTGCCAATACTTAAGTACCGCTTCTTCGTTTTCGAAAAGTGATTGAAATTTTAGTTCCGGAAAATTCATTAAAAAGATGTTATGTCTTTTGGCAATTGCTCGCCGGTTTCCATATTCTTGAGAATAACCTTACCTGCTTCCCATTCTTCTTTCAATGGAATAATCACTTCCTTGAAACCTCGGCGGTTGGCGTATTTGAGCTGGGTCCCAATATCGGCTTTTTTGTCAATGTATAAATCTACCATTTTGCCATTTTTGCGTAAGTTTTCTATCCAAGCATCAAAGCCCTCGAGCTCATCTTGAGGATTGATGACAAAAGTGACATAACTTGCCAGCTGTTGTTCCTTGTTGGCCCCAAGCAAATCAGCAATTCGGTCCACCCCAAACGAGACACCTACACCGGGGATTTTTTCACCAATCAAATCCTCAACCAGACAGTCGTATCTGCCACCGGCAATAAGGGTAGTATCGTAGTTAGGACTGACTAGCTCAAAGACGGTTCCCGTGTAATAATCCAAGCCCCTAACGAGCCCCAAATCTATCTCGGTCTCTATTCCCATCTTGGTTAGCTCGTTTTTGAGATATTCCAAACCTTCAAGAACCTCGGGATTGCCTGTTTTTTCTTCAAGACCTTTAAGTAAGTTCTCAATCTGTTCTTGACTAAGCCCAAGGATAGATAGTTCGTTGTTAAATGCTTCAGGGTCAATCTTGGCACGCTTGTCGATTGTCTGCATCACTCTGTTGCGCTTATCCTCAGCCACTCCGACCTGCTCAAGCAGTCCGGCCGTCAAACGACGATCATTAAGAATACATTTGAGTTGCAAGCCTACAACACTGTCAAAACTACGGATAACCTTGAATAGTTCAACCTCAGCCTCGAGTGATTTTTCACCCAAAATATCAACATCGGCTTGGGTAAACTGTCTGAAACGGCCTTTTTGAGGCTTTTCGGCACGCCAAGCGTTTCCGATTTCGTATCTTTTAAAAGGGAAAACTAAAGTATTAAAATTATCAGCCACATATCTGGCCAATGGTAGGGTCAAATCATAACGCAAACCGATTTCTCTTTGGCCCAAATCTTCGAACAAATATAGCAACTTCTGCGCCTCATCACCGTATTTACTGAGCAGTATCTCCTTTTTTTCAAGGGCAGGCGTCTCTAGCGCTTCATATCCGAAGCTCCGAAAAGTATTTTTAAGCTGATCTATCACCCACTCTTTGGTCCAACCACGGATATCGCGAAACCCTGAGAGCGGCTGCAAGTCATATTTGTTCATAGTGATATTTTACCTTAATTTAAACAGTGGTAGAATACTGGCAATCAATGCAAAACAAATGGCCCTATGTTAACGCCTTACTCATCCTCCTCTCTCTTGGGATTTCAATATTAATATTTCAGACAAACGGGATAGAAAACGTAATCAGTAATATGGGTAATAAAGCTTATTTAGTACTTGTTGCGACCGGGCTTTTTATGGCATCAACCCTCACAATAGTCCCTGCGTGTATGATTCTTCTTAAGTTCAATAATCTTGGCTACTCACCTTTTGTGATAACTTTTATCGGCGCTATCGGGGGCATGCTTGGCGATTATATTGGATATTTTATTGCTCGTGACAATCTCGTCAAAGAAATAGAGCCAACTATTCGCAAAATCACTCAAGCGTCGGACATAGGTTCAGAATTAAATAAAAGAATCTTTCACTCCGAATATATGTTTTGGCTAGCACCAATCGGTGGGGCTGTGGCCATAACTATACCACGCACCGAGAGAATTGGCTTTGCTCTGCTTGGAGTATTTAGAATGAGCGCCGCCAGATTAGTTTCTACGGCTTATCTGTTAAATGCGTTTATTATCAGCGTATTAATTACTCTTGCCTCGTTTTAAGAAGAGAAAAGGCGAGCCAATAATTGGCCCGCCTTAGATTTATGAGAGGGTTGTCCCTTCAACCTTGGACGAAACGTCTCTTTCCAAAATATATGCGATAATTCCAACGATTACGCATAAGCCCAAAAAGCCTATTCCGACGGCCACAAAGCCACCCATAGCAAAGAACAGGTACAGTGTCGCAAGTAGAGGGAATATACAAATGGGACATTGGTAACATATATCGAAAAGTGCAATCGCGGCTTTCAGCCAATCGTATTTCTTCATAGCTATTGATACCTCCTAAAAGAGCAATCTAAACTGCCCATATTCTAGGCCAAAATAGCGTTATTATCAAGTCTTCCATTACTATAGTCAAAAATAGTTGCTAGAATTGGCATATCAATATCGAAGGAGGTGATATATGGGTCACTCAATGGATAAACCTAAAAGAGTGCAGGAGAAGAAGAAGCTTTCCATAAAAGAGAAAAGAAAGAAAAAGGAGGAAAGACAGAATGCAGCTCTTCAAGGGAACCCCTTCTCTAAGCCAAAGTAATACTACCTAGAGGCAACCAACTGTGGTTGCCTCTAACTCTACTGTTGCAATGGGTGCTATTATATATTTAGTTTATCGAATATGGAGGTAAAGATGCCTTCAAATATGTCCTTTAGCAGAAAGAGGGTCGCTCGTCGAAGAAGGTTTTTAATCTACCCGAGAGATTTAGCTTTTCTATCGACATTCCTAGGGCTTAAGAATCCTTTTGTTTCACGAGTGGTGCTGGCGTGGCTTGAGGATTCCAAACACTTCTTTACAAAGTTCCTTACCCACTGGATGTTGAAGTGTAAACGCTGCTGCCGGAAGTGTTACCACGTCCATCCACACCTTCGCTGGATCAGGCCGCCACATGCCTGTCAGGCTTCCTAACAAATCGGGGTTGGCAAATTCTTGCCAACCCCTTTCTCATACATTCTACCGTCATTGCGAGCCGAAGGCGCGGCAATCTCTTTATTAGATTGCTTCGTCACTCCGCCATTTTGCGGATGGCGGGACTCCTCGCAATGACAATATTTTAGTGGCGCTCCCAGCGGGATTCGAACCCGCGATTTCTTGGTTGAGAACCAAACGTCCTAGGCCTCTAGACGATGAGAGCTTGGCATAGAATACTGCTTCCTCAAAGTATAAACCCTCAAGTATCTGGCCGCTACTTGTCACTTTTCTCAAAAGTGACAAGCGAGCCCGAAGGGCGACATACGATGAGAGCAATATCAAACAGGACAATACAGTCAGGAGTATATTATATAGAAATTCTTAACAACTATTCAAGAACAAACCCTCATTTTAGTCGGGTTTTGTTCTTGAAGAACTAAATCAATATTCTTCAGCCAGCATAATCGGTAAGTTGAAGCCACTACTTACGGGCATGCAGTAGTTCATATCTTAAATTAGTTTCCAAATCGATACACAGATTGCTTCGTCACTACGTTCCTCGCAATGACTATGGGTTTAGGATTTTTTTGATATGGTTGACGATGTCTTTGGGCTGGACTTCTATCTTTAAGAAATATCCTTGTACATTCGGTCTGGCTTCTTCTTTGTAAGCCGGATTATCAAGCGCCGTCAAAACAACTACGGGTAAGTGTAATAGATCGGGATGACTCCTGATAATCTTCAAAACCGCCAAGCCTCCTTGTTTAGGTAACATCAGATCCAGAATTATAGCTTGTGGTTTTTTAAGTAATGCAGCATCTACCCCTGTAATCCCGTCAACCGCTTCATGGACATCAAAATTAGCTTCTTCAAAAACTGTCTTATACAGATATCTAAGCGGTTCGTCGTCCTCAATTATCAATATACTTTGTTTATCCATTCGTAATTTTATTCACTAACTTCCTTATTTCCTCAACTATCACAATAGACAAACTGACTGCAAAAGCAACCAACCAGGTCCTTCCATCAAGCGGTTCCAAATGTAGATATGGCTGAAACGTCGGGATATACATTACCATCAGTTGAGCAACAAGCGCTGCTGTAATTAAAATTATAATATATTTATTACTAAACGGATTTTGCATAAAAAACGACCTCTTGTTGGAGCGGCAGTTAAATATGTTTAGCCACTGGTACAAAACCATGGTGATTAAAGCTGCCGACTGAGCATAAGCCAATCCATCTTTGAGGTAATATTTAAAAACGAAAAGTGTTCCTATTGTCATAATTATGGTTATAAACGAAAGTCTCGTAAAAGTAGATTTATCAATAATTGATTTATTAAAAGCGCTGGGCTTTTGCTTCATCAAATCGCCTTCTGCTGGTTCTGCAACAAGTGCAATCGACGTGATTCCATCTGTGACAAGGTTCATCCACAATATCTGGACTGCCAAAAGCGGCAGAGGCAGCCCTATCATAAGAGCAACAATTACTATCAAAACTTCGGCTATACTTGTCGACACCAAGCAAAAGACAATTTTACGAATATTTTCCCAGATAAGCCGGCCTTCTTTGATGGCGGCAACGATTGACCCCAAATCATTGTTCATCAGAACCATATCTGCTGATTCAACCGCTACTTCGGTTCCACCCTTGCCCATCGCCACGCCTATATCAGCCTTCTTGAGAGCCGGCGCATCATTCACACCGTCCCCTGTCATAGCTACTATTTCGCCTCTTTTCTGGAGACTTTCTACCAGAGCAAACTTGTCTGTCGGAGTGGCTCTAGCAATTACTCTAACATCATTAATATCAACTGTCGGCAAGTCTGTTGAATGAATCGCCTTACCATACCTGAGCAACCCTGCGTTCTCTGCAATAGTCACCGCCGTACTCAAGTGATCACCTGTTGCCATAATTACTTTTACTCCAGCTTGCTCAGCCTCAGTAATCGCCTGCTTGGCCGATTCGCGAATCGGATCGTCAATCAAATAAACCCCAACAAATATTAAATCTTTGACATGCTCGAGCTCAACAGGCTTAAGGTCTTTTTCGTCCTTATACGCAACCGTTATCATTCTAAATCCCTGTTTGCCGTATTCGATAAATCTATTTTCAAGTTCTTTGATTATGATATCCGAGAGAACAACCTCTTTGCCTGATTTGTTTATTATATGAGTACATTTCTTGATCATCAACTCTGGTGCGCCTTTGATAATTAATCTAAAGATATCTTTGTACTCGTGAACGGTCGCCGAATATTTAAACTCTTGGTTAAAGGGTATCTCTAGAACTTCTTTATGTTTCTGGCCTATCTCAAAAGAATAGTAACCAGCTCTGGCCGAAGCTACCATCACAGCGGTCTCAGTCGGATCAGTAAGTTGTCTCGCATCACCTGTACTCAAATCTTTTCTTGATAACTTGGCACGAGTTGACAAACTCCCGAGTTCAAGGAGCAGTGACATCTGCGGATCATTAGGGATATTATGTCTCTTGCCTTCTTTGCTAAAATCGCCATCCAGACTCAACGCCTCTCCTTCGACTATGACCTCGTTATCAAGAGCATAAAGCTTTTCGACATCCATTAAACCCTCGGTTATTGTTCCTGTTTTATCTGCGCAAATAACAGTTGCACTACCTAGAGTTTCAGCTGCCTCTAGCTGTCTAATTACTGCCTGCTTTTTGGCCATTCGTATCAATCCAATAGATAACGTCACAGTAATTGCTAGCGGCAGTCCTTCTGGAACAATCGATACCAAGAGCGACAGAGAAACACTAAAAATAGTCCAAACCGGTACGGATCTCAGTATTCCTGTTATAAAAACCACGAACGCAAGTATCAGTGAAGCGATAAGGATATTGCGTCCAAAAACATCAATTTTCTTTTGCAGATAGGGAACTTTGGTCTCAGCCTGAACAATCTCTTTGGCGATTGCTCCTAGCTCTGTTTTGGCATCTGTTGCAGTTATTAAGACCGTTGCCTTGCCTGTCGTCACCAGAGTAGACATATAGACCATATTCGTTCTCATCATCAGTGGACTATCTTCAGGTATTTCTTTGATACTTTTATCAACAGGTACAGACTCTCCTGTTAGTATCGCCTGATTTATCTTCAAATCCTTGGTGGCCAAAACTCGCCCATCAGCTGGTATTCTATCTCCAGCCTCAAGGACAACAATGTCTCCCGGCACCAAATGTTTGGCCGAGATTTTGAGCATATCACCGTCTCTAATCACCTTGGCCTCATGAACAACCATTTTTTTCAGGCTCTCCATTGTTTTTTCGGCTTTTCTCTCCTGGAGCCAGCCGATAACACCGTTTATTAAGATGATAAATGCCAAAACCACTCCATCAGCAAAATCTTTTTTAACCAACGCTATCAACATCGCCACAAGCAGAATAATTACCAGCGGGCTCTTAAACTGGGTTAAAAATAGACTAAAATCACTCGTTTTCTCCTTTTCCTCAAGCTCATTTAGTCCATAAGTTTCAAGACGCTTCTTGGCCTCATTTTTACTTAAACCGAGCTCCTGTGAAGTCTTAAATTCAGCAAGCAAAGCCTCTTTGGTTTTGGACCAGGGGTTCATATTATAACGATACTTAAATACTCTAAATATTCATAGTTGGTTGACATAAATCAAAAACTCATCATCATAAAGATAGGTTCGGATGAAATCATACATATACGTAATTTATGGTTCGGCGGTTGTAGTAATCGTAGGGGTTGCTATTGCTTACTTTACTATAAATGCCGACAAACCTACCAGTAAGAATCTCGAGTTTGACAGAACCCTCACCCTTAAAGGAGCCACACCAACCGCTACTCCAACAACTGTTATTACCTCAACCCCGTCTAGTACAAAACCCGGTATCAAATTGACAACTCCCAGAACAGGAACAAAAACAAAAGCTCCTATTCCAATATTACCAAGCGAAAATTGGCTTGCTGGTTCAAATAATACCGGTACAACTCCTGACACCGGAACACAGCCGGGTGAAACACCTGTAATCCCTGACTATATCGAAGTCGATCTTTCGCCTACCGGTTTAGTGCCTTCCAGAGGTGAAGAAACCTGTTCACTCAAGCTCAATCTCAGCTATAGCGGAACTAGGGACATTGTTTTTGACGATGTTTCCTTTGATTTGACCCCCGGCGATGGTTTTCAGTCGCGTTATATCGAAAGCGTATCTCTTAAATATAACGACATCACCTATACCGGCAGTCTTGGTAGCACACCCAATATCAGTAACATGAATATCACCCTTCCGACAAATCAAACTACCAGTATGGATGTCTGCGTCAAAATGAGCTCTATTGCTATGCCAAACACTACTTTTTCCCTATATTTCTTAGACCCGAGCAGACTCGGCCTTTACTACAGGTAAGCTTAAGCATTGATTAAGTTGGCTTTTTTGTGTTACTATATTTCTCGTCCAGTCTAAAACTGGCGTATTTTTTTCAGGGAGGAACGGAAGATGCAAAAGGGTTTTTCTAGGCATTCTAGTATGGAACCTTTGCCTGAAGGCAAACATGACATTGTCCTACCGCCAAAGAAAGGTGGTTCTGCCTACAGTATCAGTATTGAGAGTCTTGCTAAATATTGCCAAAATAAGTGCCGTGCACACCCCAATGGTTGTAGCGGCAACTGTGAAGTGGTTGCTAGCAACTCTCCCGGCAAGAAGATATGGAGACTGCGTCTCGGCCTTAACGACCGGAACTCGGTAACAACTCTGAAAGAGTATTTAGCCAAAAAGTTACCTCCCCAACCATCAGTTACCACCTAATCATCTAAAGCCGCCGCGCCGCGGCTTTTTGCTTTTTATATATTATTTTTTTAATAATCTTTTTGTTAAGGGTATGGGGACTACTTGCGAAGCGTCCCCCTACCCTTAACGATCCCACCCCTGCACGCCTTTTCTGGAGCAAAAATATGAAGAAACCAAGAGTATCTTCTTCTTCGCAAGCGAAGAACAGCCTCCCTACTTTCAATGAAGCCATAACACACCTACTAAGGCCGTTGCCAACATGGCATTCATGAAGCGTAGAGAGTATATTTTCTTCCTGAAAAGAATGAAAATTAAAATTATATTTTCGTTAAGGAAATTGTGTCTCTAGGAACCTGGCGGAAGCCGAGCGGGCACGGTTTCCGGCATAGCCGGAAGAGCGAGGCTGAGCTGGAGAACCGAGTGCACGCTGGGCACGAGAGTTCGTTTCCGAGGACACAATTTTAAAAAAAGTTTGTATATATAACTGAATATAGCCTCCTGGCCTTAACGAAAAAGATAATAAATATCACATTAATGTGATATGAAATAAATATTAGTAATAAAACTATCTACTCAATAACCTTGTACTCACCTGGTGCCAAATCACCAAGCTCATACTTCCCAACCCTGATTCTGGTCAAATTAATAACCTCGATCCCGGCTTTGGCACACATCCTGCGAACAATCCTGTTTCTGCCCTCATGAATTACCAAATTAAACTTAACTTTTTTACCTGATCTTTTGATTATATTAAGTGAATGTATTTTTACCGGTCCATCAGGCAAAACAACACCAGCCTGAAGTATTTTAATCGCCGCCTCTGTACTATGCGAGGTTCCCTCAACAACATACTCCTTTTCGTGCTCAAATTTAGGATGGGTCAACTGATAGCACAACTCCCCGTTATTAGTCAGGATAACCAATCCCATAGTTTCGACGTCTAATCTTCCGCATGGATAAACTCTTGGACCCTTTGGCATAAAATCAATAACGGTTTTTCTGCCTTCAGGATCATCAACTGTCGTCACTACTCCCTTGGGTTTGTTAAATATATAAATAATATCTTTTGCTTTTGGCTCAAGTTTTTGGCCTTGGTAAACAACCTCATCCTTATCAGGATCAATTTTGACACCCATTTCTTTGACAATGACATTATTGACCTTAACTTTACCCTGTCTGATAAGCTCATCTGCCTGCCTTCTGGAAGCAACGCCGTTCTCTGCTAAATATTTGTTAAGCCTCATCAAATCAATTTAGCTTTAACGATGATATATATCAAGCACATAATTCACAAAATATGATAAAAAAGATAAAGCCCGAGTTTGTTACTCGGGCTTCGAAAGATACATTGTAGTTGATAGGGTTGTTTTGCTGGTTTCTTCGGCAACAGCTAGCCCTAATAGATAGACAAGGGCACCCAAGAGGAGTGACAAGCCAAAAACAAACACAAAAGCCCAATTGTCACCCGTTAGCTTCACAGCCAAAAGTCCGCAAGAAACGGACAAAACGAAGGCTATTGCCGTTAGCTGCCACGTGCTTTCGGCTTCAAAGAGATTTCTTCCGGCAAGAAAGCTAGCTATTAGCATCAAAAGCCAAACCACCACTACACCTAGCCATTGCCAATACATAAGGACACCTCGGTCTTTAGGATGGCACAATTATACGGAAATTTAACCTAAATTACCAGCTACCGCC
>Ga0194044_10000855_pt1 | contig 15282 bp, 10 predicted proteins | sample JunL4417m_MetaG_FD_155460 | JGI IMG/M metagenome (GOLD analysis project Ga0194044, IMG submission 155460) | Anoxic zone freshwater microbial communities from boreal shield lake in IISD Experimental Lakes Area, Ontario, Canada - Jun2016-L442-17m | ecosystem: Environmental > Aquatic > Freshwater...
CAGCTCCACCAGCTCAATCAATTCCGGGTCATCCACCATGTCGCATTTGTTTAAAAAGACCACCATGGTCGGCACCCCGACCTGACGCGCCAGCAGAATATGCTCACGGGTCTGAGGCATGGGACCATCGTCTGCCGCCACTACGAGTATGGCACCATCCATCTGAGCCGCACCCGTGATCATATTTTTGATGTAGTCCGCATGGCCAGGACAGTCCACATGCGCGTAATGGCGATTCTTGGTCTCGTACTCCACATGCGCGGTCGCTATCGTGATTCCGCGCTCTTTTTCCTCGGGCGCTTTGTCAATCTGGTCAAACGGAACGTAAGTGGCCATCCCCCTCAAACCGTTATGTTTGGTTATCGCCGCTGTAAGCGTTGTCTTCCCATGATCAATATGTCCTATCGTTCCCACATTCACATGCGGTTTCGACCGATTAAACTTTTCCTTCGCCATTTCACCGTCCTCCTTTTTTTGCGGTCAATCCGTTTCTTTCATGCTGCCGGCGGTCAGAGACTACCACCGGTAATGCGCAAAGGCTTTATTGGCTTCCGCCATTTTGTGAGTGTCTTCTTTTTTCTTTGCAGAAGATCCTTTGTTGTTGGCGGCATCCATTATTTCCGCTGCAAGTTTTTCCGCCATGCTTTTCTCGGATCGCTTTCTTGCAAAGCCAATGAGCCATCGAATTCCCAACGCTGTCCGCCGAGACTGACGGATTTCCGTGGGCACCTGATAAGTAGATCCACCTACACGCCTGGATTTTACCTCAATTATGGGCCTGACATTATCAACTGCCTGCTCGAATGTTTTCAGCGGCGCCTCACTCGTCTTTTTTTCGATAATACCAAAAGCATTGTAGAGAATTGATTCTGCGATACTCTTCTTCCCATCACGCATGATTGATTTGATAAATTTCGCCACCAGCTTACTGTCGTATTTTGCATCTGCAATGATTACTCTTTCAGCGATTTCTCTTCGTCTGGGCATATCCTACACCATTTTATCTAAAAGTTACTTGTTAACCCTTAAGCGATCGATATCTTAATTTATTTGGGTTTCTTGGCACCATATTTTGATCGGCTCTGCTTCCTATCATCCACACCTAACGTATCCAATGTTCCTCTAATGATGTGATATCTCACACCTGGAAGATCTTTCACGCGGCCCCCGCGAACCAAAACAACCGAGTGTTCCTGAAGATTATGTCCGATGCCCGGAATATACGCCGTGACTTCAATACCTGTTGTCAGCCTTACCCTAGCGACTTTTCTGAGCGCTGAGTTCGGTTTTTTGGGCGTTGAAGTGTAAACTCGGGTACAAACCCCTCGTTTCTGAGGTGCTCCTTTCAGCGCAGGTGTATTGGTCTTCTTCTTGATCCGATCTCTTCCCTTTCTTACCAACTGGTTAATTGTAGGCATTTTCTCCCCTTCGATCGCTTCAATTGGAACACAATTAGAGCTTGGATAAAGTAAAATTAACACTTTTATATAGATTCGTTCAATTTGTCAAGTCTTTTGTTCTCTTCACTGCTCACTCAAGCTGAAACCACGAAAGCAAGCAACGATGAGACGTACTTCATTACGTCGAGTTGCAGCACAGAGAAGCTGACAAAGGCAGTCTGATTGAGTGCGAACTGGAATCAGGATGCATCTATTCTGATTTCGCGATATGCCGGAAATCCTGTCCCCGCGGGAATGGTTCTTCCCATGATCACATTTTCTTTCAGACCGCGAAGGCAGTCCACAGCACCTGCAATGCTTGCATCCGTCAAAACCTTTGTGGTTTCCTGAAAAGATGCTGCTGAAATAAAGCTTTCTGTACTCAGCGATGCTTTGGTGATGCCCAAGATAAGCGGTTCCGCCTTTGCAGGAACTCCGTGTCTGGCGACAATTTTGCCGACACTGTCCTCTTCTTCGAAAATTCTATCGACAATTGCAGCATTGATTTCCTGGAACCGGAGCTTGTCGATCTGCTCATCCTGAATAAAATCAGTGTCCCCGACCTGCGTAATCTTCACCCTGCGCATCATCTGACGAACAATGACCTCAATATGCTTGTCGTTGATGCGCACGCCTTGAAGCCGGTAAACCTCCTGGACTTCATTCACCAAATACCGCGCCAGTTCGATTTCTCCCTTGATATTTAAAATATCCTGGGGAATTTTGGATCCACCGATGAGCGGTTCCCCGGCCCGGATATAATCCCCTTCAATCACATTGATATGTTTTCCGCGGGGAATCAGGTACTCTTTCTTCTCGCCGACATCGACCGGCGTGATGGTCACCTTCTGCTTTCCCTTCTTGCTGCTCTTTGCAATCGCAACATAGCCATCGATTTCACTCAGGACAGCAATGTCCTTGGGTTTTCGGACTTCAAACAGTTCGGCAACACGGGGAAGACCACCAGTAATGTCTTTTGTCTTGGTCGTCGCCCGTGGCAGCTTGGCAACCACATCACCAGCCTTAACTTCGTCCCCTTCTTCAACCAGCAAGATGGCATCCACTGGCAGCATATACCTGGCCCATCCGCTGGACCTTGGCAGCTTGGCGGTTTTTCCGTCGTCGTCCTTTATCGAAATTCTGGGCCGTTCGTCGATATTTTTGGACTCTACAATTGTACGGCTTGATTTCAAGGTAACTGGATCCACCTTTTCCTGCATGGTTTTGTTCTGTGTAATATCACCGAATTTTACAATGCCCCTGACTTCCGAAATAATCGGGGTGGTAAAGGGATCCCAGGTTGCCAGCAAATCTCCGATCTTTACTTTCTGGTCGTCTTTCACATGTACATTGGCGCCAAAGATCACGGAAAACTGTTCCAGTTTTCGCCCAGTTTCACCAATGATAGCAAATTCCCCACCTTTCCGGTTCATGACAATTTCATGTTCTTCAGAATTCGCCTCGACAACCAGATCTTGAAATTTTACTGTTCCGTCAACCCTAGCTCGAATATCCGCCTGTTCCACGCGGCGGTTGGCTGTTCCGCCGATATGAAAGGTGCGCATCGTCAACTGGGTTCCAGGCTCCCCGATGGACTGGGCCGCAAGAATGCCAACTGCCTGTCCGATTTCGACGGTGCGGCCATGCGCCAGGTCGCGACCATAACACCTGGCGCAAACACCATGATCGGATTTGCAGGTCAGAACACTTCGAATCCGAACTTTTTTCAGGCCTGCGTCTTCAATGATCTTGACCGCAACTTCATCCAGTTCGGTTCCCGTCGTGATCAGGATTTCGTCGGTATAAGGATCCAAAATATCCTCACATGCCACGCGCCCCAGAATACGGTCTCCAAGGCGTTGAATCACTTCGCCACCTTCAGTCAAAGGCTCTACATCGACCCCCATCAACGTTCCGCAGTCATCATCGCTGACCACGCAATCCTGAGCCACATCCGCAAGTCGTCGGGTCAGGTATCCTGAGTTGGCGGTTTTTAATGCCGTGTCGGCAAGGCCTTTTCGAGCGCCATGCGTCGAGATAAAATACTGAAGAACCGAGAGTCCTTCACGAAAATTCGCTGTTATCGGCGTTTCGATGATTTCACCGGAGGGCTTGGCCATCAGTCCGCGCATACCTGCAAGCTGGCGCATCTGATCCTTGCTGCCCCTGGCTCCCGAATCGGCCATCATGTAGATGGGGTTCATGCTTTCCTGAAAAACGGATTTGCCATCTTTATCGACTTTTTCCATTTTCATGGCTTCCATCATTTCGTTGGCCACATCATCATTTGACTTGGCCCAGATATCAATGGCCGCGGTATGCTTTTCATCCGGCGCCAAACCTTCTTCGTATTGCTTTTGCTTTTCGATTTCCTTGAATCGTTCTTCGACATATTTCGATATTATTGTAATTGAAATATTCCCCGTTTTCATGACTTCCATCACTTTGTAGGCTGCAGCATATTTGGTCTCATGCCTAGCCATAGCCTTACCAAATCGATCATCAAACTTGTTGTCCTTTTCACTCAGCGTACTCAATCCCTCCGTATATTCCGTTTCGATTTCTTTGGCCCATTTTTCTTTGGACAGTGTCAACATTATTTCTTTTACATCGGGAATAATCTCCATTTTCATGGCTTCCACCATTTCGTTGGCTACATCATTGACACAGCCTTTTAACCAAGCTTTTACCCAATTTTTTACATCAGGAATAATCTCCGTTTTCATGGCTTCCATCATTTCATTGGCAACATCATCGGTGCCCTTGGCCCAGATATCGACGACCTTGTTATACTTCTCACCCGGGGTAATTAAACCTTCCGTGTATTGCTTTTCGATTTCCTTGACCCGCTCTTCGGCGAATTTTAGAATTTTTGCTTTCGCATCCGGAATAATCATGGCATCAATTGAAATGGAAAGTCCGGCCTCTGTCGAATACCGGTAACCAATGTCTTTAATCCGATCTGCCAGAATGACGGTGGATTTCGGCCCCAGGTTCCTATATGCGTAGTCCACTAAGTCGCGAAGCGACTTTTTATCCATCACATTGTTAATCACATCAAAGGGAATCTCCGGCATACGGTCAATGACTTCAAAAATATGGTAGGCCTCATCAAATCTCATAATCTCGCTGATATCACCAGGGTTCAGCGAAAACAGCATATCAACCTCTTCTTCGGTTGCCGGAAATACCCGTTTGAACTCCTCGCTTCTAAGCCGGCCTATTAATCCCTTGTGTGCTTTGTCCGGATGCTGAGAATACTTTTGGACCAGTGCCACAAATGAAGCATCGCCACCGAGTTCTTCTTTCACCAGCAGGGCTTCTTCATGTGTCGCCGTCATGATGCGACGAAGCACCATCACCGTATCCTTGGGCATGATTTCCCACAGCAGCATTCTGCCCACGGTTGTCTTCAGGCGTTTTCCATGAATACGCACCGTTATCCCGGCATGAAGGGCAGCGACTCCGGCATCATAAGCAGAGCGAACTTCTTCGGGACCAGCAAACAACATACCTTCTCCATTGGCCCCCGCCACCTCACGGGTCATGTAGTAAATACCCAGAACAATGTCTTGGCTGGGAACGATGATGGGACTCCCGTTTGCAGGCGAAAGGATGTTGTTGCTGGAGAGCATGAGTATGCGGGCTTCAATTTGAGACTCGACGGAAAGTGGGATGTGTACCGCCATCTGGTCGCCATCAAAATCGGCATTGAATGCCGTACACACAAGCGGATGCAACTGAATTGCTTTTCCCTCAATTAAAATCGGTTCAAAAGCCTGAATTCCTAGCCGGTGGAGCGTGGGCGCACGGTTTAACATAACCGGATATTCGCGCACAACTTCATCAAGGGTATCCCAAACCTGGGGATCTTCACTTTCAACCATTTTTTTGGCGCTTTTGACCGTTTGCACCAGCCCCTTTTGTTCCAGGCGATAATAAACAAAGGGCTTAAAAAGCTCCAGCGCCATCTTTTTGGGAAGACCACACTGATGAAGCCTGAGATTCGGACCCACGGTAATAACCGTTCTGCCTGAATAGTCCACGCGTTTACCCAGCAGATTCTGGCGAAATCGGCCCTGTTTTCCCTTCAGCGTGTCGCTAAGCGATTTCAGCGGGCGTTTATTTGTTCCGGTTATGACCCTCCCGTGCCGACCATTGTCAAAAAGAACATCCACAGCCTCCTGCAGCATGCGCTTTTCATTTCGAATGATGATATCCGGGGCCCGCAGTTCGATCAGGCGTTTCAACCGGTTGTTCCGGTTGATGACCCGTCGATATAGATCGTTGAGATCGGAAGTTGCGAAACGGCCGCCTTCAAGAGGAACCAGAGGCCGCAGGTCCGGAGGCAATACCGGAATGACATCCATAATCATCCAGGTTGGATCAATGCCGGATCGCCTGAAGGCATCCACGATTTTCAACCGTTTAGCCATTTTTTGGCGTTTGGCGGATGAATTGCTTGTGCGGATTTCGACGCGAAGCTCCTGATAAATCGCCTGAAGGTCAATGTCATCCAGCAGAGTTTTTATGGCTTCTGCACCGATACCGGCCTCAAATTTGTGGCCAAATGCTTCCAGGGCATCACGGTATTTATCATCAGAAAGAAGCTGGCCACGCACCAAGGGGGTTTCTTTCGGATCAATGACAATGTAACTATCGAAATACAGGACCTTTTCAAGGTTTTTGAGTGTCAAATCCAGCAAGTTACCGATTTTACTGGGAAGACTTTTGAGAAACCAGATATGCGCCACGGGACAGGCCAGCTCAATATGCGCCATGCGTTCTCGGCGGACTTTGGACTGTATGACCTCCACACCGCATTTTTCACAAATGACACCCCTGTGTTTCATTCGTTTATATTTTCCGCAATTGCATTCATAGTCTTTTGTAGGGCCAAATATTTTTGCGCAGAACAACCCATCGCGTTCGGGTTTAAACGTTCGATAATTAATGGTTTCAGGCTTTTTTATCTCACCGTGGGACCATTTTAGGATCTGCTCCGGAGATGCCAGGGCAATTCGTACACCTGTGTACCGTTTGGGATCCATGGGTTTAGCGAAAAAATCGTATAGCGTTTCCAAAAATTCTCTCCTTATTGTTCATCTAAAACCGTATAACGTCAGAATCTGAAGCTCCATACCACTCGCAGCGTGAAAAACTTTGAAGTTATCGCCAAGTATTATTGCGAAAAGGTTTGGTGATAACGCAACGGACAGGCTCTTATGCAGTCATCAATCTTCGAGCAGCGTAATGTCTAATCCCAGACTCATCAATTCATTGGTCAGAACTTTAAATGACTCTGGAATACCTGGTTCAAGCGAATTTTGACCTTTTACGATCTTTTCATACATTCGGGTTCTTCCTGCCATATCATCGGATTTCACAGTTAAAAATTCTTGAAGTGCATGGGAAGCTCCATACGCCTCCATTGCCCACACTTCCATTTCACCCAGACGCTGACCTCCGAACTGTGCTTTACCCCCCAATGGCTGCTGTGTGACCAGTGAATACGGACCAATGGACCTGGCATGGATTTTATCGTCAACCAAGTGATGGAGCTTCAGCATATACATGGTTCCAACCGTGATCTTTTCCTTAAAAGGCTCCCCGGTCCGCCCGTCATACAACGTACTTTGCGCGGATATGTCTAATCCGGCCTCCTGAAGCAAATCCTTGATTTCTTTTTCCTTGGCGCCGTCAAAAACCGGCGTAGCCATGGGAACTCCCTGCTTGAATTGTGCGGCAAAACCGAGCAAATCATCATCGGACATTTCGGTAATTCGCTTTCGAATGTCGGAATCTTCCTGCATCGGTGATGAAAAGATTTTGGCGAATTTATCCCGAAGATCGCTCAACTTCTTTTGCTCAACCAGGCGGTTGATCTGATCACCCAGACCTTTTGCAGCAAAGCCCAAGTGAATCTCAAGTACCTGCCCCACATTCATTCGAGAAGGCACGCCAAGTGGGTTCAATACCATGTCCACTGGGGTTCCATCGGCAAAATAGGGCAAATCTTCCTGAGGCAGTATTCGGGAAACAACGCCTTTATTTCCATGGCGACCAGCCATTTTATCCCCTACGGAGAGTTTGCGCTTCATGGCGACATACACTTTAACCATTTTGATGACACCAGGGGCCAGATCATCTCCTTTTTCAAACCGAGTGGCCTGTCTTTCAAAATTATTCCTGCAATGAGCGCACTGTTCGCGATATTGCACCAATATCTGGTTAATCTGCTCTGATATTTCCGGACTGTTCAGCACAATACCCTCAAGCTGATCTACGGAGATATCCGCGATGATCTCATCATCAATCGGCACTCCTTTTGGAATCAGCACCCTCTTGCCTTTTCTAAATGGCATGCTGCAAACCTGGCCCTTGATCAGGCTGAACACCCTTGACTGAACAACTTCACTGATCACCAGAAGCTCGTCTTTCATGTCGCGTTCCAAAAAAGCTATCTCGCTGTCTTCAATGTTCCGAGTACGGTCATCTTTATCCACACCTCTTCTGGAAAATATCTTGGCATCAATCACAATTCCCTGAATCCCCGGCGGCACCCTCAAGGAAGTATCCTTAACGTCTCCAGCCTTTTCACCGAATATGGCCCTAAGAAGTTTTTCTTCGGGAGAAAGCTGAGTTTCACCCTTGGGTGTGATTTTGCCAACAAGAATATCGCCTGGCACAACCTCTGCCCCCAGCATGATAATCCCACTCTCATCCAGGTTTCTCAGAGCATCTTCCCCAACATTGGGAATATCGCGGGTAATTTCCTCTTTACCCAACTTGGTATCCCTGGAGACCAATTCAAACTCTTCAATATGAATGGATGTATAGACACCTTCCCGCACCAGACGTTCACCAACGAGAATGGAATCTTCAAAATTGTACCCGCCCCAAGGCATAAACGCCACAGTCACGTTCTTGCCCAGCGCCAACTCGCCCTTGTCTGTAGCGGGCCCATCAGCTATAACTTCACCAGCCTTGACGTGCTGCCCCCTTTTTACAATTGGCCGATGATTGAAACAAGTATTCTGATTGGATCGGATAAATTTGGACAGATTATAGATAGTAACCGGCCAAAATATCTCCTGGTCGGCATTCTGAACCATCACATCGTGCCGGACAACAATGCGGTCCGCTTCAACATCCTCGACAACCCCATCCCGCCTGGCAACCACAGCCACGCCCGAATCCTTGGCGACTACCCCTTCGATGCCTGTTCCGACCAGAGGTGCTTGACTAACCAGAAGCGGTACGGCCTGTCTCTGCATATTAGAGCCCATAAGCGCGCGGTTGGCATCATCATTTTCCAGAAACGGAATCAGCGATGCAGAAACGCTGACTAGCTGGTTGGGTGAAACATCCATCAACGCGATATTATCGCGTTTCGCCATCGTAAATTCACCGGCAACCCGGGAGTTGATTTCAGCCTCGGTAAAACTACCATTTTCGTCCATGGCTGCATTGGCCTGCGCTATGGCATGAGACTTTTCATCAAAGGCGCTTAGAAACCGCACGGCACTGGTGACCGCAGCATTAGACACCACCCTGTATGGAGTTTCGATAAATCCATATTCATTCACCTGGGCATATGTGCTGAGCGAGACGATCAGCCCTATATTGGGTCCCTCGGGCGTTTCAATCGGGCAAATACGGCCATAATGAGAGGGATGAACATCGCGAACCTCAAATCCTGCACGCTCACGGGTGAGCCCACCAGGGCCCAGTGCGCTGAGACGGCGTTTGTGTGTCGTTTCAGAGAGCGGATTGGTTTGATCCATAAACTGACTAAGCTGACTGGTTCCAAAAAATTCCTTAACCACGGCGGACACGGGCTTGGGATTCACCAGATCGTGCGGCATCAGGGAATCAACCTCCTGAAGGCTCATCCTCTCCTTGATGGCCCGCTCCATACGGACTAATCCGATTCGATACTGGTTCTCCAGCAATTCACCCACCGCCCGCACCCGACGATTGCCGAGATGATCAATGTCATCCACAACTCCCTGAGTGTCTCGCAGCCTGATAAGGGTTTTGGCGGTTAATAAAATGTCTTCTTTGCGCAGAATCCGCAGATCGATATTGCTGTCTATTCCCAAACTCTGATTGATTTTAAGTCTGCCCACACTGGAAAGATCATAAAATGCGGATTTAAAAAACAGATGATCCATAAAATCCTGTGCAACTTCAGGCGTTGCAGGGTTACCCGGCCGAAGCCTGCGATAGATTTCAAGAAGGGCTTCTTTTTTGGACTGGACCTTGTCCAGAATCAGCGTCTTTCGAATCGAATCGCTTATGGTTGTTCCATCAATGAACAGGATTTCAAACTCTGTAATGCCCGCTTTAGTTAATCGACTCAGCAAGTCCTCACTGACAGTTTCATTGGCCTTTGCAACCACCTCAAGTGTGACAGGATGCAGAATGGACGTAGCTATAATTTTATCATAAAGCTCTTCAAGGGTAATGGGAATGGCATCCAGTTTATCGACCTTCATTCGCTTGAGTATTCGCTGGGTAAACACCCTTCCTTTTTTGACAACGACCTCTCCGGTATTGGGGTCTATTACATCCTGGGTCGCCCGGGAACCTTTCAGAAATTCTTCATTAAACGCTTTAAAATAGCGGCTGACCAAAAGATCTCTTTTCACAATAACTTTTTCAGATTCGTAAAAATATGACAGGAGGTCTTCCGGCGTATAGCCAAATGCCTTGAAAAGCAATGTAACCGGAAATTTTCTGCGACGGTCAATACGGATATACACAATATCCTTGGGGTCAATTTCCATATCAATCCAGGAACCCCGAACCGGAATAATACGAGATGTATAAATCACCTTGCCGCTGGTATGTGTTTTTCCTTTGTCGTGGTCGAAAAATACACCGGAGGAGCGATGCAGTTGGCTGACCACAACCCGCTCAGTACCATTTATGATAAAAGTCCCTTTTTCCGTCATCAAAGGAATTGTCCCGAAATAAATTTCCTGTTCCTTGATGTCCCGGAGAGTGGATTTACCGGTTTCTTTATCCGTATCGTAAACTTGCAGGCGGACCGTAATTTTTACAGGAATTTCATAGCTCATGCCCCTGTGAATACATTCTTCAACACCGTGTTTGATCTCTGCAAAACGATAATCAACGAACTCAAGAGAGGCGCTCCCCGTAAAGTCCTTAATCGGAAATACGGAATTAAAAACTGTCTGCAACCCGATATCCTTGCGTTTGCCTGCTGGGACATCCATTTGCAAAAACCGCCGAAATGACTCCCGTTGCATACCAATAAGATCGGGAATTTCAACAATTTTACTAATCTTGCCAAAGTTTTTTCTGATACGCTTCGATGCCAAAGGGCGTTCCGTCATGGCAGCTCCAAATTAAAGGTTTCGAAAAAGCGGAAATGGGATTTAAGGCCTGAGTCCTTTCATCCCATCTCCATTTGTAATCCCTGAAAACTTGCTTTATGCTATTTTATTTCAACCTGGCCGCCAGCTTCTTCGATTACGGCTTTAATTTTTTCAGCCTCATCCTTGGATACCCCTTCTTTGACGGGTTTTGGCACCCCGTCAACCAGGTCCTTGGCTTCTTTCAACCCCAGACCGGTTAACGCTCTGACTTCTTTGATAACCTGAATTTTTTTATCTCCAAAGCTTACAAGCATTGGCGTAAATTCGGTTTGTTCCTCGACCGGCGCCGCCACGGCAGAGCTGGCGGCCGCAACCATCGAAACAGGTGCTGCCGCAGAAACTCCAAACTTTTCTTCCATTTCCTTAACCAGTTCAGAAAGATCCAAAACTGTCATATTTGCTATAAATTCAATAACATCTGCTTTTGTAATATCAGCCATCGCTAGTTTTCCTCCAGTTTACACTTCAACATCAAACAACTTATTCTGTAATCGCCTGTTCTTTTTGATCTTTTAAGGCGGTCAATACATACAGCAATTTTTTTGGAATATTATTTAACGCACGCACCATCGCTGTCGGTACACCGAGCATGACGGATAGAAACTGTCCCAACAACACTTCGCGGGATGGCAGTACCGATAGAGCAAGAATAGCGTCCGCATTCAACACTTTGCCCTGCATAACGCCTGCTTTGATCTTAAACTTTTCATTTTCCTTTGCAAAAGCACTTAGTACTTTTGCAGGAGCTACAGGGTCATCAAAACTATACGCAACAGCGCTAGCTTCTTTTAGTTTGTCTTTGATCAATGCAACCGCATTGTTTTCGGAAGCACGTGCAAGCAAAGAGTTCTTAACAACTCGATATTCAACCTTGGCTTCTCTGAGCTGTCTGCGCAAAGAACTCATGGTCGCCACATTGAGTCCATTAAAATTTGTCAGAATGACGATCTTGGATCTTGCAAATTTCTCTTCAAGATCCTCAACGATCTGCTTTTTTTTCTCTAATTTCACAGATTAATTACACCTCCTTTCTTCAACTGTTATCCACCGGAGGTAATTACGATTCAAGGTTTTTGGACAGGATTGAAATCAGAACCATCGCGCCCTCTTCTTTCATTCGTTAAAACCCATCTCGGTAGGCCAGCAATGCTGATTAAACACCAAAAATGTGTACCTACGGTCTCGGACAGGATAATACAGATGCATGATTATGATAAATACTGCACAGGCTCGGGAAGCACTTGTCCGCTGCACTGACTCTGAGCCGCCCCCCTTGCCAAACAAGCTGAACAGATTGTATCTCTCTGCCTCGCATTCTGAATTCTGCGGCCAAAAATCTCATGACCGATTAAGACAGGATCACACTACCGTATCACATCTTTCAATGATGCGGCATCCACCTTGACACCTGGCCCCATGGTTGTAGAAATAGCCAATCCTTTCAGATATGTGCCCTTACTTGTGGAAGGCTTTATGCGGATAATGGTTTCAAGAAAGGCCGTAACATTCTGGACAAGCTTTTCCACTCCGAAGGATACTTTTCCTACCGGAACATGAACAATTCCCGCCTTCTCAACCCGAAAATCGATTTTTCCGGCCTTAAGCTCATTTACTGCCCTTGCTACATCAAATGTCACGGTTCCAGTTTTGGCATTGGGCATCAGTCCTCTGGGTCCCAATATTTTTCCAATTTTTCCAACCGTACCCATCATGTCTGGAGTTGCCACAGCCTTGTCAAAACCTGTCCAGCCTGCCTTGATTTTTTCTATCAACTCGTCATTGCCGGCAAAATCAGCCCCTGCGTCAAGCGCTTCTTTTTCCTTTTCGCCCTTGGCAAACACAAGAATTTTCACTTCCTTGCCCAATCCATTGGGCAGAACGACTGTTCCTCGAACCATTTGATCTGCGTGTCTTGGATCAACACCCAGACGAACGGCCACGTCAACCGTTTCATCAAATTTGACAAAAGACGATTCAAGAGCTACCTGGACTGCTTCGGTCAAGGCATGCCGTTTAGTTATGTCAATTTTCTTCTGTGATTCTAAGTATTTTTTCCCCCGCTTCGGCATAATCCCTTTAACTCCTTTTTACTTTAACCAACTTCAATCCCCATACTTCTGGCTGTACCCATGATAATTTTACATGCTGCATCCATATCATTCGCATTTAAATCAACCATTTTCAGCCTGGCGATTTCTGTAATCTGATCCATCGTCAGTTTAGCGACCTTGTCACGTTTGGGGTCCCCGGCGCCTTTGGCAATTTTGGCTGCTTTCTTTAGGAGAACAGATGCAGGAGGCGTCTTTGTGATAAAAGTAAAGGACCTGTCCTGGTACACCGTGATGACAGCCGGTATGATCATGCCTTCGTCATTGGCGGTCCTGGCGTTAAACGCCTTACAGAATTCCATGATATTGACCCCGTGCTGGCCCAACGCCGGACCGATCGGGGGTGAAGGGTTGGCTTTTCCAGCCGTTACCTGCAACTTGATCTGTGCAATCACCTTTTTGGCCATTGTATTTCAATACTCCTGATAAAGGGGCTGTAAGCAGGTGCAGGGCGCATGGCTTCTCTACCTGCCCCTGACCTGCCCCACACACCTAATTTTTATAACTTGATGACTTGGACAAATTCCAATTCAACCGGCGTGGCTCTCCCAAAAATACTTACCAGAACCCTGATTTTCCCCTTTTCCGGGTTAACTTCATCAACTGTTCCATTAAAATTTGAAAAAGGTCCATCTACAACACGAATTTCATCGCCGGGTTCAAAATAAAATTTGGGTTTGGGTTTCTGTTTTCCGACCTCCATGCGATTCAATATCTGGGTAGCTTCTTCATCTGAAAGTGGTGTTGGTTTTTCTTTTCCTCCCAGAAATCCAGTTACCTTTGCCGTATCACTGACAATATGCCAGGTTTCATCGTCTAAATCCACTCTGACCAGAATATAGCCTGGATAAAATTTGCGGGAGGACTCCTTCCGTTTCCCTTTAACCAGTTCCACAACCTGTTCAGTTGGTACAAGCACTTCACCAAATTTCTCCGGGTGTGGCGAAGTTGCTATGCGTTCATCCAATGCCAGCTTAACTTTATTTTCAAATCCAGAATAGACATGGACAATATACCATTTAAGAGACACTTGCTTTTCTCCTAGCTCAGAACAGCTTTGATCAGGCTGGACAATCCGATGTCTACGATGCCCAAGAAAAAAGACACCAGCAGCACCAGCATGACAACCACAATGGTAGAGCCCATTGCCTGTTTTCGGGAAGGCCAGGCAACTTTTCTTAATTCAACCTTGACTTCCCTGAGAAATTGCAGTGCTTGGTCAACATATTTATTATTGATTTTATACATGGAGCCGCCGGCAATCGCTTTTTTTACGGGAGCAATTTTCTGCTGATTTTCTTTTACAGTTCCGGCAGTCGTTTGATTTGTGAAGTTCAATCTCGCTGTTTCAGTTTCGGATTCAGCGGATTTTTTTTCATCACACTTGTTTTTCTTTTTCTGGCTTGGTTCTTTTTTTTTGAGTAACCGTCCCATTGTTCTCCTAAAAAAAGTGAAAGCTCAAAGTGGACGATGTCAGCCGGCATCCACCAGCGACCTTCTCTGAGCTTTACTCATCAAATGATATGGCAGGCCAGGAGGGATTCGAACCCCCAGCACTCGGATTTGGAGTCCGACGCTCTACCGTTAGAGCTACTGGCCTGTTTAATCCTTTCACAAAGTAATCCATTTGTATTGCTGATAAATGGATTCCGAGACTCGGCTATTTGGTTTCTTTGTGTGAAATATGTTTTTTGCAGAATCGACAGTATTTGCTGAACTCCAGCTTGTCAGGCGTTGTCCGCTTATTTTTGGTTGTGGTGTAGTTTCTTCTTTTGCATTCTGTACATGCAAGGGTAACAATCACTCTCACGACAAGACTCCTTTATTATTCCAGAATTTCGCTGACAACACCTGCGCCCACGGTTCGGCCGCCTTCACGAATCGCAAACCTAAGCTCTTTTTCCATGGCGATCGGAGTGATCAGATCTGCCGTTATCGCCACATTATCTCCGGGCATCACCATCTCAATCCCCTCCGGCAGTGAAAGAATCCCCGTCACATCCGTTGTCCGAAAATAAAACTGCGGCCGGTATCCATTGAAAAACGGCGTATGTCTTCCGCCTTCTTCCTTACTCAGAATATATACCTCCGCCTTGAACTTGGTGTGTGGCGTAATTGTTCCAGGATGCGCCACTACCTGACCTCGCTCAACCTCTTCGCGCTTGGTGCCACGCAGCAGAACTCCGATGTTGTCTCCTGCACGGCCCTCATCCAGAAGCTTTCTGAACATTTCAACGCCTGTGCAAACTGTCTTTTGCGTCGTCCGAATCCCCACGATCTCTACAGCTTCGCCAACTTTCACGATACCACGGTCCACGCGACCTGTAA